>Ga0214925_100264_pt1 | contig 35948 bp, 37 predicted proteins | sample Stichaenrichment_FD_168299 | JGI IMG/M metagenome (GOLD analysis project Ga0214925, IMG submission 168299) | Xylose enriched microbial communities from anaerobic bioreactor in Madison, Wisconsin, United States - 63SRT | ecosystem: Engineered > Bioreactor > Anaerobic > Unclassified | place: USA... | reverse complement strand
GTGCTAAATATGCAATGCTTTATGCGCTTCGACAGTTCAAGTGAGGCGAACAGGACCTGAATCGAAGGGTTTAGCCATAAAATATAGGCCCTTATATAGTCTCATACATTGGGAAACTATTAGTTAATACAAAAAATATGTATGCCGAGTATGATTCTTAGTATTTCAGCACGTAAGTAAGAGTTGTTGTTATGAGAGGTGAAATTAATGGGCTTTTTTAGAAGTACAAAGGGTAGTATTATCAGTGACAGCTTTCATGCGCTTGATGACATTGCTCAAATCAAAGCAGGTCTTATGGTTGATGTTGCACTTTATAGCGATCATCTTGGGTTGACTGTTCCATTTATTTCAAAAGAACCGATTACGCTTAATTATTCGCAGATTACAGATGTGTTTTATGGGCTTGAGACGGAAATCGTCGAAAAAGACAAATCACCTATCGGCAGAGCCATTGTAGGAGGTCTTCTGTTTGGCAAGGCTGGCGCTGTTGTAGGTGCAGTCAGCGGTACAGGCACCAAAAAAAAGAAAGAAAGACATTTTTTGTTTATTATCAGTTACATCTCAAGTCAAGGAGAAGAAAAGTTTCTAAAGTTTGAAGATACTCGGCTTTATAAAGGACGCAAAGTTGCGATGAAGCTGAAAGAACTATGTGGAATTAGCAGTGAGTCCAAGAAGGTAACTTCACTGTGAATATTGGGTTTCCCGGCATCTTTCCCCAAATATGAAATAATCGGTGTCTGGCTCCTATTGAAGTGTTACGCTTCACAGCTGCAGTGGCACCTCGAAGAACAGTAAATCTATCCGGAAGTAAGCATTGCACAGTTAGAACGATATGATATTCGTAATGATAATAGGTGCCTGACACTTGTGATTAGGGAACTGGGTGCCTGTCACCATAACGCGATATTTACAGCCGAAAGATCATCACATAATGAAGAACCAGAATTGCATAGTTGTATTTGACAAGCCAGGTGAGAGCATCTTGTTCTGCCTCAGGGCCAGAGCCCCGTTCAAGGGTCTTTATAATTTTGTTGGCGGCAAGCGTGAGCCGGGTGAGGACAGTGAGCAGACGGCATAACTTGAACATCGCTAGGATGGATCTGATGGGACAGGATGAACCGGATATCCGGACAGGCGGGATGATCATCATCTGATGGAAGTGCTTTTATGAGGATTATCCTCTCACCGGCAAAGAAGATGTATTTTCGGTAGGCTGAAAGGCGGTATGGTTTCGACAGGTATGGCATTTTTCAGACCGGAGCGTAATCCAATAACTGGAAGGGAGAAAACAGACGAATGTATCAGGTAAAAGAGCAGGATTGGAAACTATTCAGGACCCGGATCAAAGAATGGCAGACGGATTATATCAATCATCTCAACATGACATACATCCATCTGTTGAGCGGCGAAGGGGATGCTGCCGAAAAGTTCTGGGCTCTTGAGAAAAGAATACAGGACGACAAATACCATCCGGGTGTGACGGTGGAAATGAAAAGATCGCAGATGCTTATTAATCTGCGTCGGCTGTATGATTCTGGCGTTATCCGAGCGGAAGATCTGGACGGATTCAGCGATGAACTGCGGGAAGCCATTTATATCAGCAAGACCGGAAGCGAAGATAAAAAGGCTGATGAAGAAAAAACACATGCTGCTGCGTCGAAAAAAAAGATCATAAGCATGGAGCGTGAACTGGCGCAGATCATTAATTCTCCTGAAGAAGGTGTGGCGTTATTCCATGAGCTTGCTGACCTCGGAATCAACATTTCATACAGCGTTGTAACCAAAGGCGAGAACAAGGGAATGATCCGTGTCCGGAAGAGCAGAATCAAAGACGGCGAATTCTGTATGGAACTGGAGAAGTATCTGCGGAGACGCGGCAGGGCAGCCTATCTGGATCATGTATATTATTTCCGTACCGATGACGACAGAACGCTGGTGACCATGAGCCCGTACATGGAACTTGAAGAACTGAAACAAGATCTGCCCAAAAACGGCAAGCCCCATAAACTGGGCGCTTACAGCATCTGGGTAAGCACGCACAGTATTTACGGGAATAGAACCCCGACGATTTGTGCATGGGAGAATATCTGAAATGGATCAGAGCAGAAGGACCTACATCAGCAAGAAAATGTCTTATGCCCTCCGTCACAATCCAGGAAAATATGGATTTGAACTCGCGAGGGACGGCTCGGTAACCGTCAGCCGGTTTTTGAGGGCTATGAATGCGATGCATCATTTTGATCCGGCGCTGACGGAGGAAGACATCCGCGAGATCATGGCGAATGCGGACAAACAGCGCTTTGCCATTGAAAACGGACGGATCCGGGCCCTGTATGGCCATTCCTTTCCGATGCAGATCAATCACACTCTGACAAGACCGCCGGCTGTTCTTTTTCATGGAACTTCGCATAAGGCGCTGCCGTCGATCATGGAGGAAGGGCTTCTTCCGATGGGAAGGCAGTATGTTCACCTGTCTGCCGATGTTGAGACTGCCAATCAGGTTGGTGCGCGGCGAGACAGTCATCCGGTTATCCTGAAGGTGGACGCGGCAAGAGCAGAAGCTGACGGTGTCAGATTTTATGTCGGAAATGACAAGGTCTGGCTGGCCGATCAGATTCCACCGAAATATCTGGCTGTGCCTGGTGATAATCAGGAATTGAGGAGATAAAGACATCCAGACAGGGTGACCGGGTATCTCTCTCTCGCTCTTTCTCTGTATCTTATATCTCTCTCTTTCTCTATCTCAATGTCACTGAGGTGTAACAGGCGTGTCACAATGTGACGCAAATATGGAAGTCAAGTTTGGGGCACGGTTAATTCTTTTCTCTTTGCTTTCGAGATTGGATTTATGGAAATTAGCAGAATTATCATTAAAGGTGAATCAGGCTACGGTTCTGTTTTTGAAGCATACCGGGATAAAGTTGTAATTACGCCATCATCAATTACATACGAATACATTCCGGGAGTTGAGAATAATATTAAGAGCCATCGAAAATGGTCCTATAGAACAGACAGTCCGGAATTTTCAGTGCTGTATAAGAAAATTGCTGATATGGCGCTGCCGATACTGCACAATGATCAAATTTTATTTGCAACAGATGTGGGTGCTACAGACATATCAGTTACGTACAAAGACAAGCACCGTGAATCAGCACACTTCTTCTGCCCAAGTGAGTTTTTCAAGGATTGGTTTCAGCTTATCAAGTGTATAGTGCCGCCGTGTGAAGAAATCCCAATGGTGCTGCAGACAGACGAAGATATTGAAGGAACAGCAAATGCAGAGGGTGTTTGACATGCCGTCTCAATTTTTCAGACAGGATAAACTGTTCTCTGGAACGCCGATAAATCGTTTAACCAGTTTGTCGATGATTCGCTGTGCGGACGTCGGCCCGACTCCGCGGACCGCCTTGTACCAGTTTTTGTTCTGCGCGGCTATTATGAGATCGTTCACGGTAAAAATTCCTGCATGCATCATTCCTTCGAACTGCCTGATGCTGATGCCGAGCCGTAGGCAAAAAGGTCCATGATCTTTTTGCTCCGGCGGCTCACGAGTTCGTCATCCCACCGCGCGTCAAAATCATATCCGTCGCGCCGGTAGTTTGCAAAAACCGGCAGCCAGTCTCTGGATATGAAGCCCGCATTCAGGAGTTTTTGGCAATTTGGCAGAAAAAAAACGCTCTCCGACAGCTGATGTCAAGAGCTGGAGCGAGGCGCATGCGATCAAAGAAGAGGCATTCAGCAGATTCAGGCAGGAGGTCCTTCTCAATCCGGAGTATTCTGAGGAACAGAAAAAATTTCTGGCGGATTGCTTTCTGGAAGGAGACTCCGTCTACGAGATCAGAAAATTTGCCCATCCGAAGATCCCGATCTCTATCACGCAGGAATTGAGAAAGAAGTGGAAGAGTGCGCCGTAAACGTTTCTGCACATCCCCGATTTGCCTTTATTCATTAGGCAGTAGATCTCGAATCTGATTCTTATAGATGTTTACCCAGTTGTCATTGGCAATGGCGCGAAGAGAATCCGTATCATGCTGTTCAAAAGCTTTGATGAGTGCAGTGTGATCTTTTATTGACTGATCCCTGTTGCTCATCTTTTCACTCAGCAGATACTCAAATCGATACGCATGCCGTTCCAGAACAAGGGACATTTGTTTTAAATAGGGATTGCCAGCGATATCTGCAATATACTGATGGAAATTCTGGTCTAAATCTTCCAAAAGAGAAAATTCTTTTCGATGGTATGCTTCAGCGAAAGCATCTCCCCGTTTCCGCAATTCCGTCAGATCTTTTTCAGTAATTTTTTCATCAGCCAGGAGAGCGATTTCTCTGTTGATTGCACCTAATGCTTCATAGATTTTGTCGGCATCTTTTTTATTGGGTTTTGTGACATAGCTTCCCTTTGAAGGGTACATTCTGATTAAATTTTCATCTGCTAACTGGAGCATTGCTTCGCGGACTGGTGTCCGGCTTACCGAAAAATAGTCGGCTATATCAGCTTCTACGATTTTTTCGCCAGGCGTCAAAACGCCGCTTATGATCCACTTCGCAACACCGCGATAGACTCTCTCCTTGGAAGAAAGCACATCTGCATTTTTTTTAATTTTATGGGGAACAGGCATGTCATTTACCCCCTGATGTAAAATTTTTGATTAATAAAATACTAATGCCAGGCGGAAAAATATGCAATATGCAATATTTTTCATTTAGGGTTGACTTTTTTCATTACGCGTGGCAATATGCAATATATCGGATGAGCGCTCAATCAGAAATCCGAAACAATGTCATCACTGCATAGTCTACGAAGGCGTAGGTATCGGGAACGGTGCCTGCGCCATTTTTATTTTTATGCAGTGGAGGGGCAACAGTAGGAAAGGAGAGATAAATGATGAAATTTGGTAAAAAGGTAAAAGAAATAATTGCTTTGGCTATGGCTGTGACAATGACAGCAGCGTTCACTGGCTGTGGAAGCAGTCCTGCAACTGGCGGTGCATCGGGCAGCAGTTCAGTAACCGCAACCAGTACTTCGGGTACGGAAACGAAAAGCAGCAGTAAAACTTCTGGCAAAGCAGCCAGTGTTGCCATGGCACTGCCCGGGCTGATCACTGATGAAGCCTTCAATCAATTTACCTATGAAGGTATGAAAAAGGCTGCCGATGAAGAAGGCATTAAGTGCGTATACAAAGAGAATGTATCTCAGGATGAGCAGGTAGAGGTTCTGCGGCAGTTTGCACAGGCAGGTTATTCGATCGTGATTGGCGATGGCGGACAGTTCGGTGAAGCTCTTGCGCAGGTTGCCAAGGAGTATCCGGATACACATTTTGTCTTTCTTGTAGGAACTGATACCTACGATATGCCGAATCTCACAGCAGCAACGATCGATTACGGCGAGGCTGGATTTATCGGTGGTGTGCTTTCAGGACTCAGCACAACGAATAAGAAAGCAGCTTATATTCTGGGAGAATTTTATGATACACATAAGCAGATGGAAGCTGGCTTTAAGAAGGGACTTGAATATGTTGATCCCAGTATTGAGGAGACTTCTGTAACGACCGGTGACTGGGCGGATACAGTAAAAGCCCGTGAAGCCAGCCTGGCACTGATTTCTCAGGGCTACGATGTACTGTTCCCATGTCTGGACGCGGCCGGTGGGGGTGTTGCGGCAGCAGCGCAGGATTCCAAGGGTGAAAAGATTGTTGGATCTGTTGCAGATTACGCAAAGGACTATGGCGCTGAGAATGTAACGGTCGGCAGTGTCGTTTATGCCTGGGATCAGCTGGGATATCTTGCTGCTAAGGGCGAACTGAATGATGGCAAGTCCCATGTCATTGGCCTTGCGGATGGCGGCATCACACCGGTTATCAACGCCAAACTCACAGACGATCAGCAGAAAATTTATGATCAGGCCATGCAGGATCTGAAAGATGGAAAAATTGAAATCAAAGTAAGCGATAAGTAAGGAACGGTATTCATTGAACATTGTATTACAGGGGCTGAAAAGCAATTTTCAGTCCTTCACATCTGTTTGAAATTGGAGATATTTTCATGGCGAAAACCGAGTATGCATTGCAAATGAAGGATATTACAGTGGAATTTCCAGGTGTCCTGGCAAATGATCATGTCAGTATTGACTTGAAAAAAGGGGAAGTACTGGGGCTGCTTGGTGAAAATGGTGCCGGCAAGACAACATTGATGAATGTGCTGTATGGCCTGTATCCTCCGACAAGCGGGAAGATTTTTCTGGATGGAAAAGAAGTGGCAATCGGCTCCCCTATGGAGGCTATCAATCAGGGTATCGGCATGGTGCATCAGCACTTTAAACTGGTGGATACACTGTCCGTAATAGAAAACGTCATACTGGGGCTTGCAGATGGAAAAGGAAAATTTGGAAAACTGGATTTGGAACCTGCCAGGAAGAAGTTCCTCGCTCTGTGCGACGAATACCAGCTCTATGTGGATCCTGACGAAACGGTCTGGAAGCTTCCTGTTGGCAAACAGCAGTGGGTTGAGATTCTGAAAGCACTTTATCGAGACTGTCAGGTATTGGTATTGGATGAACCTACTGCAGTGTTGACTCCTTCGGAAAGCGATGAGCTCTGCAAGGCAATCAGGCACATTGTCAGCCAGGGAAAGTCCGTTATCTTTATCAGTCATAAACTTCGTGAAGTGATGGAAATTACAGACCGGGTAACAGTCATTCGAGATGGAAAACTGATCGGCACGATCAATACTACAGAAGCGAATCAAATCAAATTAGCGGACATGATGGTTGGCCGTCCTGTGCAGATCGTACGGAAAGAACGGCCTGCTTTCAAAGATAGCCGTCCAGTGCTGGAAATGCATAATGTCTCTGCCAATGATGATCGGGGTGTTCAGGCTCTCAAAGACTTTAACCTGACAGTCCATGCCGGTGAGATCGTCGGTGTAGCCGGCGTTGATGGCAATGGACAGAGGGAACTGGCGGAATGTATTTCCGGACTGAGAAAGATTAAAGGCGGATCAATCACTATTGACGGAAGAAAAGTTACGGATGTGATAGCGGACCCTTCTTTTCTCGGTTATATTCCAGAAGATCGGCAGAAGACGGGACTTGTTCTGGATTTCTCTATTTCTGAGAATCTGATCATGAAGGATTATCAGAACAAACCGTTCAGTCATAAAGGCGTATTGAATAAACGGGAAATTCGTGATAACGCGCGGTCACTGATAAAAAAATATAATATCAAGACACCTTCAGAAGATGTAAAAGTTCGAAATCTCTCAGGAGGTAATCAGCAGAAGGTCGTGATTGCAAGGGAGCTGGACCCGGAGCCGGTTCTTGAAATAGCAGCGCAGCCAACACGTGGTCTCGATTTAGGAGCAGTGGTCGGCGTCCATGATATTTTGCTGAAAGAGCGAAACAGAGGCGCTGCTGTCCTGTTCATTTCAGCAGAACTGCAGGAAATTATGGCGCTCAGCGACAGAATCATCGTTCTGTTTGGCGGAGAAATCATGGGCGATCTGGATGCGGAAACTGCCGATCAGAATGTGATAGGTCAGATGATGCTGGGACAGAGATTGGAGGCCAAAGGTGAGTGAAAAGATAAGCAATAGGAAGAAAAATACGATGTATATCCCGTTTCTGGGTGACATCGCGGTATCAACAGGCAGAACGCTGTTGGGTATTGCTCTTGGGCTTTTGGCCAGTGCAATCCTGATCATGATCAGCGGGGTCAATCCTTTGGCGGCATATGCTTCTCTGCTCAACGGCGCATTTGGCTCTCCACAGGCATTTTCCAACGTACTTGTCAGGGCTTCACCGCTTTTGCTCGGCGGCATTGCCGTTTCAATCGGCGTTAAGACGGGTGTTTGGAATACCGGTATCGAAGGCTACATGTACATCGGTGCAATCGGTGCGACACTCGTCGGTGTGCATAACCTGGGACTGCCTCCAGTTCTTCACATTCTTCTCTGCGTTCTGGCAGCTGTCATTCTGGCAGGATTATGGGGAGCAATCCCTGGATATCTGAGGGCATACAAAGGGGTAAATGAAGTTACTTCCACAATCATGCTGAATTATGTGGCTATTTATCTCACGAACTGGCTGGTTTCTGATGTCACGGGACTGGCAGACAAAGGTGCCTTTTATCCAATGTCCCTTCCACTGGCAGACAGTGCATGTCTTCCGATCTTAATGAAAGGAACAAGTCTTCATCCGGGACCGTTTCTGGGTATTGCCGTTTGCCTTGTTTTCTTCTTCGTTATCAATTACACGGCTTTTGGTTATCGTACCCGAATGATCGGATCAAACCCTTTTGCGGCTAAATATGCAGGAGCGAATTCCAGAAGGCAGATTATGACGATGATTGTCCTGGGGGCAATGATTGGCGGACTTTCAGGCGCAATTGAAACAATGGGACTCAAATACCGACTGTATATGGACTTTGTAACCGGTGTCGGCTATGAGAGTGTAGCGGTAGCACTTCTTGCAGGTGGAAATCCGATTAGTGTAATCCTGGCAGCCTTTTTCTTCGCCGCTCTGAAGGCTGGCGGTGCGACGATGTCCATTGAGACGGGCGTTGCGTCTTCGATGAATTCAATCATCATTGCCATGTGTATGCTCTTTGTAATCGGTGTGGGTATTGTAGACAGCCGCAGAACAAGGAAGGTTGTTTCAACTGACAAAACGTCCAGTTCCACTTCCAAAGAAACGGAGGAAGCATGATGTCATTTTCAGTTATCATTGATTGGCTTCAAGCTACATTAAGATGGAGTGCGCCTCTCATTGTTGTCGCTTTTGGTGAAGTTTTTGCAGAGCGTGCCGGTGTCATAAACATGGGCATTGAGGGCATCATGATGTTCGGAGCCCTGACGGGAGTCATGGGAGCCTTTTATTTCAACAGCCTTTGGGTGGCTCTGCTGATCACAGTACTTGTAGGACTTGTCTTGGGCATTCTGGTTTCTTTCCTCACAATTTCACGCAGGGCAAATCAGGTTGTGACGGGGCTTATGATGAACATGATCTGCCTTGGCGCCACTGATACCATTTTTTCTCTGATGCCGGAGAGCAGGCAGACTCGTGTGCAGACGTTCCCGGTTATTTTTCCGAAAGTCATGCAAAATATTCCGGTCATTGGTCCGCTGTTCTTTGCGCAGCCGATCAGTACATGGATCGCATTGGTTATTCCATTCATCGGCGGATACATCATGTACAGAACAAGGTGGGGACTCAATATACGGGCGGTGGGAGATAATCCGCAGTCCTGTGCAACGGCAGGTATTTCGGTCATCAGGCTTAAGTATCAGGCGGTTATCTTAAGCGGAATTTTTGCAGCTTTGGGCGGATGTGTGCTGACACTCGCCGAGGTGGGTTATTTCTCGGCGGGCGGAATGACTGGGGGCCGTGGCTTTATTGTCATGGCAGCCTGTGTCGTCGGCGGATGGGATCCCATCAGAACATCGTTGGTTTGTCTGATATTCGGTGCGGCAGATGCAGCACAGCTGAGAATGCAGTCGGCGAATTCCATTATTCCGTATCAGTTTTTCCAGATGCTTCCTTATTTGGTAACGATTGTTGCACTTACCCTTATGGTCAAGAAGTCTCGTGTACCTAAGACCTGGGGCGCTGCATATGATCCGAAAGACGTGTAAAAGGGGTGAACAGAAATGAGTAAAGAATGTTTTCTTATCAAAAACGGAACGGTTTTTACGGGAGTAGGAAGGACCTCATCAGATGTTCTGATTGAAGATGGCAAAATCAAAGAAGTGGTAGAACGTGGGACCATTGCAGAGACAGGAATTCCCAAGGAGAACATATATGATGCAAGTGGGAAATGGGTGCTGCCAGGTTTGATAGATCCCCATATGCATATTGCGGCTCCTCTTGGCGGCGTGATCGACATCATGGATTTTGATTCTGCAAGCCGTGTGGCAGCCTATGGCGGCGTTACAACCTATTTTGATTTCTCTTCAACTCTCCCTGGCATGAGTATTCGCAAAGCTGTTTCTGAACGTCTGAAAGAGATGTCAGTTTCGAAGCAGGACTATTCCTGCCACGCCAAAGTGGTAAGCCTGGTATCCCCTATGACGGCTGCAAGAGAAGCGATGGCGAGTGCAGAGGTGTTCGATGCCAGACAAAAACTGGAAGCGTTGCAGAAGGCAGGAAAAGCTCAGGAAGCTGCAGAAATGGAGCCAGAGATTGCTTCTCTGGAGACAAAATTAGCGGATGCAGATATCGCCGTAAAGACGGAGATTCAGAGTCGTATCGATGAGATCCCCAGGCTGATCCGTGAAGACAAAATCCCTACGTTTAAACTTTTCATGACCTATCGGAAAGCACATGTCATGATTGATGATACAGACATGCTGAAGGTTATGAAAAAAATCACGGAATGCGGCGGAATGGTTGGCTTTCATGCAGAAAGCAATCCGATTGCGGAGTTCAATGATGAGCTTTTTGGCAAGGAAGGGCATCTAGGACCGGATGCATTTGCGGAATCAAAGCCCAATATTTGTGAAGCAGAAGCTGTCGGACGTGTTTTGCAGTTTGCTGAAATGTTACATGCGAGGATTTATTTCTTCCATATCACGACAAAAGAGTCTGTTGAGTTGATTCGGAAAGCAAAAGCACGAGGGGTGAATGTCACAGCTGAAACCTGCACGCATTATCTGACGCTTACTAAGGATAAATATAAGGATCCGGATACCGGCCGTTTATATATGATGAGCCCGCCGCTTCGTACGCAGGCAGACTGTGATGCCTTATGGGAAGCCATCAACGACGGAACAATCAGCATTGTTTCATCCGACAACTGTACATTTACAAGAGAACAGAAAACATGTTCCGACGATTACCGCAAGATTATCAGCGGAACTTCCGGATTAGGAGAAAGGCTGGGTCTTCTTTTAGGCGAAGGAGTCGCTAAGAAGCGTATTACCATGCAGAAACTGGTTCAGGTAGCCAGTGAAAATCCGGCAAAAGTCTTCGGATGCTATCCGGAAAAAGGCTGCCTGCAGCCGGGAAGTGATGCGGATATTCTTGTTTTGGATCCTTCCGTACATAAAGAGTTGACTGCACAAAACCTTCACTATCCGGAAGAACTTACTTATTCGATCTATGAGGGATTTTCTTCCTGCGGTTGGCCTGTTCTATTACTGCGACGAGGTGAAATTCTGCTGCAGGATGGCATTTTCCGGGAGGAAAGCCATGCCGGCAAACAGGTGATGCGGGTGATTTGATAGAAAGATTTGTTAGGGAACTAGTATGAAACTGTTAGTCATCAATCCAAATACTTCTGACGCGATGACAGAAGACATCAAACAAACAGTTGCCAGAGTCAAAAGAAATGAAACCGAAGTTGCGGTGCTGCACCCCGATTTCGGCCCGGAGGCACTGGAGTCGTTTTATGATTACCAGTTGGCTTCTATGGGAATGATTCGCATGATAAAGTCCCGTTCGATGGATTATGATGGTGTGCTGGTTGCCTGCTTTGGAGATCCGGGGCTCTATGCACTGAAGGAAATCTGTGACTGCCCGGTGATCGGTATTGCCGAGGCTTCCTTCAGTGCGGCATGCCTGCTTGGGGCAAGGTTTTCTGTTTTGGCAGCTTCTGAAAAAGCAATTCCCATGATGGAAAATTTAATTGCACAATATAATTTCAGGGAAAAATCCGCCGGTGTTTTTTCAATTGGCATGAGTGTACTGGATGCAGAAAAGCAGAAGAACAAGACAATCGATTGTCTCATCGCTGCGGGAGAGAAAGCAAAGCAATGTGGAGCAGAAGTTCTGATCCCCGGATGTGCCGGGATGACAGGACTGTCTGCTGCGGTTGAAGAAGCATTGGGATTAGTAGTCGTAGATCCTGTTGGCATTGGCTTGTCCATGCTTGAGATGCTGGTCGCAAATGGGTATCGGATTTCAAAGTGCGGCCTTTACGGGAAACCGGCAGCCAAACAGATTCGACGGGAAGACTATTTATCTATGCCGCTGTGAGAGGAGGGCTTCATGGCTGTTAAATGTATTGCAAACTGTGGAATCAGACAGAAAGCCGATACGGCCTTTCTGGGAATCAAGGAAGCAGAAAAAGTCAGAGCATATCATGCAACTTTTCCTGAATACAAAGCAACACCACTTCACAGTCTTGCAGGATTGGCTTCGAAACTGGGAGTTGGGAAAATTTTTATCAAAGACGAGTCTTATCGATTCGGACTGAATGCATTTAAGGTTCTGGGCGGGAGCTATGCTGTTGGAAGATATATTGGAGAGCGCATTGGCATCCCAGAAACAGAGCTTTCCTATGACAGAATAGCATCCAAAGATGCACATAACGCATTAGGTGATATTACTTTTATTTCTGCTACAGATGGAAATCATGGGCGCGGAGTTGCATGGGCAGCGCATCGGCTTGGACAGAAATCTGTCATTTATATGCCTAAGGGAAGTTCGCAGGAACGTTTTGAGAATATTAAAACGGAGCACAGTGATGTGACCATTACGGATCTCAATTATGATGATGCCGTGCGAAAAGCCAATCGGGAAGCCGAAGAAAAGGGGTGGGTTCTTGTTCAGGATACTTCGTGGCCAGGGTATGAAAAAATTCCCCGTTGGATCATGCAGGGATATACAACAATGTCTCTCGAGATCTATGAGCAGCTGAAGGGGATAAGACCGACCCATATCTTCCTGCAAGCCGGCGTCGGATCTTTTGCCTCATCGGTAACCGGGTTTTTCTCAGACGTATATGGCGGGGAAAACAAGCCAATCATCACCGTAGTTGAACCGGAAACGGCGTCCTGCATATACCAGACGCTGCAGGCAGATGATGGACAGATTCATCCGGTGAAGGGAGATATGCCTACGATTATGGCAGGACTTGCCTGTGGCGAACCTGTAACAGTCGGAATTGATGTGCTGAGATCGTATGTGGATTATTGCCTGGCTGTTTCGGATTCTGTCTCTGCTGATGGCATGAGGGTCCTTTCGTCGCCGGTGGCATCGGATGCCAGAATTATCAGCGGAGAGAGCGGAGCAGCTGCGTTTGGCGCCGCATATAATTTGTTGACCGATGAAAAGTTATCAGACATAAAAAACAGGCTCAAAATCAATGAAAATTCTGTTTTGCTTTTTATCAGTACAGAGGGGGCTACAGATCGGACAAGTTATGACCAGATTGTCTGGCGAGGAAAATACGCTTCCCTGTAAATCTGATGGAGATGCCTGTTGATGGAGAAAATGGAGAACTTATGTTAAACGAGAAAAGGAAAGAAGAAGTCATTGCACTTTGCCAGGAACTTGTTCATCAGTATAGCTATTCAGGCAATGAGAAGGCAGCAGCGGATGTTTTGAAGAAATACTTCATGTCTCATGGTTTTGATGACGTTACGATTGATCGATATGGAAATGTAATTGGTGTGATTCATGGAAAAAGAAAGGGAATCAAACTGCTTTTTGATGGACATATTGATACCGTACCGGTACCAGATCCGTCTAAGTGGAAATATGATCCTTTTCGGGCAGATATCGCAGATGGAAAACTATATGGCCGCGGCACATCGGATATGAAGGGCGCGGATGCTGCCATGGCAGTGGCAGCTGCCAGTTATGCGGAGGACACGCAAAAGGATTTCGCTGGAGACATCTATGTCGCCGGAGTTGTGCATGAGGAATGCTTTGAGGGTGTTGCTGCGCGCAGCATCAGTTCCTTTGTGCAGCCTGATGTCGTCGTGATCGGAGAAGCCTCCGGATTAAATCTGAAAATCGGACAGCGAGGCCGCGGTGAGGTTGTTGTGGAAACATTTGGCGTGCCTGCACATTCGGCAAATCCTGAAAAAGGCGTAAATGCCGTTTACTCTATGTGCCGTCTGATCGAAGCAATCCGGAAATTGCCTGCCACGCACGATGATTTCTTGGGAGATGGCATTCTGGAACTGACAGATATCAAATCCAGTCCTTATCCAGGGGCATCAGTTGTTCCGGATTACTGTCGGGCTACTTATGACCGGCGTCTGCTGGTGGGAGAAACCAAAGAGTCAGTCTTGCATCCTATCCAAGAGCTGATTGATAAGATGTCAGCCGAGAACCTTTCTTTTAAGGCAAAGGTTTCTTTTGCTGCTGGAAGGGAGAAATGTTATACGGGAGAGTGCATTGAAGGCGAACGGTTCTTCCCCGGCTGGAAATTCAGCGAGCAGGATGCCTGTATCCAGAAGATCCTTAAGACATTGCATGAAATGGGATTCCATCCGGAAATTACGAAATATAACTTCTGTACGAACGGCAGTCATTATGCAGGAGAAGCTGGAATCAAAACAATCGGAATGGGCCCTTCACGAGAAAATCTGGCGCATACGATTGATGAATATATCGAACTCGATCAGCTGACAGGAGTCACCGAGCGGTATATGGGGATTATGAAAGCATTGCTTTGATTCTGAGGAGATGCACAGGATGAAAATCTTAATAAAAAACGCGAATATCATTGATGGCAGCGGTGCCGATGCTTTTGCTGGAGCTGTACTCACAAAGGGTGATCAGATCGAAAAGATTTTTCACGGAACTGTGGGTGATGAGGTAAGCGCAGACAGGGTCATTGATGCAAGAGGCAAAGTGCTTGCACCTGGTTTCATCGACACTCATTCACATAGTGATCTGAGAGTTCTTTCACAGCCTGCTCTCTTACCAAAGATACATCAGGGAATTACGACGGAAGTGTTAGGACAGGATGGCATATCCATGGCACCGCTTCCGGAGGAATATATTGAACCGTGGAAAAAGAATCTGGCAGGTCTGGACGGATCAGATGATGGTCTGGACTGGCACTATCGGGATGCAACCGGGTATTTTTCTCTATTGGAGAAAGTGCATCCTGCATTGAATGAGGCCTATCTGCTTCCTCATGGTAATATTCGAATGGAAGCAATGGGGCTGGCAAACAAACCAGCTGACAAAAAAGACATCGATGCCATGCGTAGCATTATAGCCCGTGAGATGGAAGCCGGATGTATCGGTGTTTCCTCAGGTCTGATTTATATGCCGTGCGCATATGGAAAGACAGAAGAACTGATTGAGATCTGTAAAGTGGCGAAAGAATATGGCGGTGTATTTGTCGTTCACCAGCGTAGTGAGGCGGAAACCATTCTGCCTTCCATGGATGAGATTATCCGTATTGGCAGGGAATCCGGCATACCGATCCATTTCTCTCATTTCAAGGTCTGCGGAAAACCCAACTGGAAATTCCTGGATGGGATGTTTCAGAAACTGGACGAAGCCGAAGCAGAAGGACTTACAGTTTCATTTGATCAGTATCCATATGTCGCCGGAAGTACGATGCTGGGAGTCATTCTTCCACCCTGGGTTCATGACGGAGGAACTGATAAGGTATTGGAGAGGCTTGCTGATCCTGCCTGCAGAGAACGGATGAAGAAAGATATCCGGGATGGTATTCCCGGATGGGATAACTTTATTCAATTTGCCGGTACTGAGGGTATCTACGTAACAAGCGTTGTAACAGAAAAAAATAAAGATGCTGTTGGCCTCACGCTGGATCAGCTGGGTGAAAAACGAGGAAAAGATCCTCTCGAAGCAACCTTTGATTTACTGCTTGAGGAGAAAAATGCCGTTGGCATGGTCGATTTTTACGGAACGGAAGATCATGTCAAAGCAATCATGCAGCGGCCAGAGATGAATCTGTGCACTGACGGACTTCTCTCAGGAAAGCCGCATCCGCGTGTTTACGGTGCATTCCCAAGGCTCTTAGGCAAATATGTGAGGGAGGATAAATGCCTGACTCTTCCACAGGCGGTACGAAAAATCACCGGCAAGGCGGCTGATGCTCTGCACATCAGTAAGAGGGGCTATATCAGGGAAGGATATTTTGCGGATCTCACATTGTTTGATCCTGATACGATTATTGATAAAGGCACTTTCACCAATCCGGAGCAATTCCCTGAGGGAATTATAACTGTGATTGTGAACGGAAATGTGGCTTTGGAAAATGACAAGGTGAGCCAGGAAAGATATGGTCAGGTGCTGAGGAGAAAGTCATAATAAACGCGGAAAAGGTGCTGTGGAAATACATAGCCTCTCATCAAGTAAAGTCAGGACTTCCAGTCAGCTGGAGGTCCTTATTGAGTTAAACCTGAATCTGTGAAACTCACACATACAAGGTCGCTGGAAACCATTGATTTTGCTGCATGGATTGCACCTTGAAAAGTTTCTTCAAATATCACCCATGAGGTGATTCCGTTGCTGAGATATATGGTATTTTTTGGTAAAATATACACATACTTCCAAAGGAGCAAATGCCATGAAAAAGCTGATTATTACTACGACCAACGAGCGAATCATTCCGGCAGGCGGCCTTGCTGTTGTCGGCGCTATTCTTGGAAAAAGTGATTTCGTCAAGAAGGCAAACCGCAGGGATGTAACACCGAATCGTGCCCAGCATCAGATTAATAATGGCGATGTATTTTTCGGCAGAACCATCCGCCGTATCAATGCTATCATAGCAGAAATTCTGAGGCGTGGAGAAGCGGATGCCAGGCGGCGGATCCTGAAGCTTCAGTTATCATCAGAAGGGATATTTTTCAGAAGCGGTTCTGATGTAGTTCCCGGAAATGGTTCTGAGTGAAATAATAACGAAAACAACAAAGGAGAGGGCGGATTTCTGCTCTCTCTTTCTCTGTATCTTATCTCTCTCTTTCGCTATCTCTGTGTCACTCTGCCGTCACTTGGGTGTCACAGCCGTGTCACAATGTGACGCGAGACTGCTGGCCGGTTTCAATGGCATAGATCCGGCTGATGTCCAGATTTCTGCCGTTCAGGCAGATGGTCTTGCGGACGCTGTCGATATCCAGCAGGTCGCCGCTGATCCATCGGTAATTGCCTCTGACACCGTCATTTTTCAGCAGCGTCTGCTGGGCGTCTTCTTCAAAGTACAGGACGGAAATCTGCAGCAGGCCTTTCCGGTCCAGGCGTTTCTTCGGCAGCTTCTCAAACCGCCGGACCAGAAGCGCGAGTTTTTCGTCCAGTTCTTTTTTCATATCTTCAGACAGCTCGGCCGGATGAACAGTAAGTACAGTTTCAGCATCCATGGATTCATCAAACCCGGCAAGGGCGTCGAAGGGTGCGAACAGCTTCGCCCTGTTTCCGCGTGCCATTTTCGGATGCCGGAGAGAAAAGGGATCGCCGTTGTGAATCGGCCGGTGCTGCTTTTTCAGTGCCTGATAATCTGTCATGATAGATCACTCCTTTCATGCTCTGTGTCCTCCGATCTGCGTATTTCTTTCCATGGTTCGCGCTCCTTTCTGCAGACTCATCCCGCGGAGAATGGCATTCGCGCCATATTTTGCCTTGACGGAAAGTACAGCTTTCTGCAGATTTTTCTCTTTTTCCAGTTCAGCCGTGTCGTGGAACAGATCCATCTGGTAGCAGGTGGACGATTCGGGTTTGATGTCGTTTGCGGTGAGGAAGATCCTGCGGATGAGCAGGCCGGGCCGCACGATCCGCTGGAACAGAGCGGCGGCAGCGGGCATGATCTGCCCGGCATAGTTCGTATCTGTGCCGAAGCGGAACGTGCCGACGCTGTGCGCGGGAACTTTTCTTCCGTACCAGTCGTAATGAAAAGCACCGGTGTAAGAGTCGCTGCAGACCTCGTACCCGATGTACATGGTGAGGGAATCGGCGGTCACCTCTTCCTTTACCAGCTGCAGGGAGATGAGCTCCGCCTGTTCTTTGACTGCCAGAAGAGATTCCGCATATTTGTAGGCTCTCGGCAGGACCTGTCCGTTGCTGATGGAGCGGGCACCGGTCGAATAGTTCTTGATGTCTTTCATTGTGCAGGGCTCGATGCCCCAGGCATGATCGATCAGGAGTTCAGCGTTGATGCCGAAGAGACGGTAAAGGAATTCTTCATCTTTGACTGATGTTTCCGCAATGTCTCCCATCGTTCGGATCCCGTATTTTGCGAGCTTTCCGGATATGCCTCCTGCAATCTGCCAGAAGTCAGTGATCGGCGTATGCTGCCAGAGAAGATCCTTGTAGGTCTCTTCTGTCAGTTCGGCAATGCGGACGCCGTCTTTGTCTGCCGGCATATGTTTTGCCACGATGTCCATGGCGATCTTCGCCAGGTACATGTTTGTCCCGATCCCGCCGGTAGCGGTGATGCCGGTGGTTTTCAGGATGTCCTGGATAACCATGCGGACAAGATCGTGGGCAGAATATGGGTATATTGCGCGGTAAGGTGTGATGTCGATGAAGACTTCATCCACAGAGTAGACATGGATATCTTCAGCCGAGAAATATTTCAGATATACGGAGTACACCATTGCGGAATATTTTATATAGGTAGCCATCCGCGGCGGCGCGATGATGAAATCGACCTTTATGTGGTGTGACGCTTCGTAGATATGGATCCTTTCCTTTGCCTCAAAGAGCCTGCCGCGGCTGGATACGCCCAGTGCCTTCAGGGCGGGTGAAGCAGCGAGGCAGATCGTTTTGTCTGACCGTGTTTCATCCGCCACCAGAAGCAGTGCCTTGAGCGGATCGAGATGACGTTCCACGCATTCGACCGACGCATAAAAAGACTTCAGATCAATGCATATATAAGTCCTGTTTTCTTCATCACGCATGGCAGATTCCCTCATTTCAGAACTGATGTTCTCTAAAAAGGCGCAATTTAATAAGACAGCGCAAAAACTGTCTTATTTCCGTAAAAATGATATGTCCGGCTGTCTTCAGACCATGATTCAGTAGGAATGATATGTCTGACTGCCTTCAGGTCATGATCTTCGGGTAGTCTATGTCGGCTTTCTTTGCCTGGCTGATCTGGTCCTGGTGGTGCTTCACATGGTATGTGCGGTCGCCTCTCCGGAAGAAAGTACCGGTCTGCATGAAGTCAAATGCCACATCATACTGCACGCATTCCAGCATCAGCCCCATAACCCAGCGGTAGTCGCAGAGCCGTGCATCCGGGCCGGATTCGCCGCCGCAGGTGACCTGTTCAATGGCACCGGGGTATTCCCGGAAGAATTTTTCCAGTGTCACACGTTCCAGCATCGGTTCAACAATAACGGACTTGTGCCGGATCGGAAGTTTCAGGAAGACAGGCAGGCGTCTGTTTGTCTCATACTGGTTTTCACAGGTGCAGCAGATTTCCACGTTGTCCCATCCGTCTCCCCAATCCTCCGGCAATGAGATATAAAAACGCTCCGGACGTTTGGTAACGAAGTAAAATGTAAGGTCCTTCCGCTCACGCATCATGTCCCAGGCATCTTTCCGCCAGCTGTCGGCATCGGGATGAAAGAAGTCGGAAGTGAAGCAGGTTAGTACCGTGCCGTCTTCCGGTTTTACTTTATATTCACCTCTGCGGTTCTTCATAACAGGAAGGCGGAAAGAAGCAGTTTTTGTCACAATACTGGAATCCTTTCCGAATTCCGCATCCCGGCGGTACATATAGCAGTGTTTGCAGCCGGTCGATATTTTTGTACACCCGTGCCAGGGATTCCAGATCGTGCTCATTTGCAGCTCCTTACCGCTTGCCGTAATGCGGCGAAACTTCCCTTAAGAAAGTCGGGTCCGGTTCTTTCGGCATGTACAGGGAATATCCCAGTTTATTCATCTCGCCTACCTTGATCAGCAGCATATTGATGTGTACGTTCAGGGCTTTCGCCGTCTGCACGATGTCGTATCCCTGACGGGCGTATTCCAGGACATCTTTCGTGTCGATCAGGATGTGAGAGCCGAAAGCGTTTGCTTCGTATTCCGTCTGGTCCTTTATGTTGAAGAGAGTGAACTCCTGGAGCGTTCCTTTTTTGGCAAGTTCCCTGTGCTCCTGATCATGCCCGAGTTCATGGGCGATGATGTTCAGGCGCATGTGCTCCTCGAGATCCTGGTTCAGTCCGATGATGCGCTGACGCCATTTGCAGAGATAAATGCCCAGGAGATTTCTGGTCTGTAGGGTGTCGTATATCTGGATGCCGAGGCCGGCGGCTATCTCTTCCGGATTTCTTGTACCGAAATGCTGGACCAGTCTGTCTGCTTTTCGATAAATTTCAAGAGAGTCTGTCATCTGATGTCTCCTTGGATGCCGTCGGGCATCACTCTTTTTTCTGGTATTTCCTGGGCGTGTATTTCTTGTTTTCTTCCTTGGCTTTCCAGAAGACATCCATCATCATCTTTATTACTTCCCCAAGGTCATCTTCGGAAATCTCTCCGCCGGCATACATACCGGTAATCTGTTCGGCCATCTCCAGTGCCTGTTTCTTTCCCCGGTAGCCGTATCTTTCCTGTGCTTCTGTAACAAACTGTTCGCTGTCTGAAAGCAGGTCATTTTCCGTACAATGCAGTACGCCTGCGAGTCGGGTATAAATTTCGCGCTGCTTTGGATAGCGATGATCGGTTTCATATCCGGTGATGGTCCGTTTGCTGACCCCGATCGCATCTGCCAGTTCCTGCTGCGTGAGTTTCTGAGCATGCCTTAATCTGATTAGATTGTCGGAAAACGCCATTTATGTTACCTCCTAGCCTGAAAGCATTCCCGGTCATCTTTCCCTTGACAGGAGAAAGATGAGCAAATATACTTTGAAATGTAGCAACTTAATTGCGCTTTTATAGTATCATCAACAATAAACGGCGTCAATGCTTTCGTAAAAAATATTTTACGGGAGGCATCCTGAAAAATGGGCAGTGACACCGGACGAAGTTTTTTCAGCTTCCTCATGGGAGGATGATCATTATTTGTTAAGGGGTGGAAAGATGAGTACAAGAATATCCAGTGCGGAAAGGCAGATCCGTGATCTCTGCCGGTTCCTGGAATATGATGAAGCTGCAGTTTACAGGCGTGGGCTTCAGATCCTGAAAAAGTACAACCAGATCAGGCAGGCGGACAGCCTTGTTAATCATTCTGATACGGAGGAAGACTATCAGGAACAAAGCGAACTGAGGACTGCTGCGGCTGCTCTCAGGGAGTGCTTTTTTGTTTCTGACAGCGAAGGCGACGCATCATTCTGGAAGAACGCACATGTGCTGATGGACAGGAAATGGATGCTGGACCTGACGGACAGGGCGATCATCTATGTGCAGACCAACCGGATCGACCACCAGGATTACTACCAGCTGATCAGGTACAAATTTCTGGACCAGTTGAGCGAGATCGATATCTGCGAATTTATGGGTCTGCAGAGAACTGCCATGTACATGCGGAGAAGGGAGGCGGTCACTATGTTCGGAATCGGTTTTCTGAAAGCACTCGATGATTTCCTGAGGTATCCGCAGAAGGCAACAGGATGAGCGGATACTGTGCGGACAGATACAGGATACTTAAAAAAATTCAGTGTTATATAATCCAATTACAGACAGGAAATGAAGGACCCGGGATCCCACTTCCAGGGCCTGCCGCAGATAAGACCAGCACTGCGGAATCACCTGTCTGCAAAAGGAAAAGGTATTGCAAAAAAGCTGCTGTGCCAGGTTTCATTTCCCTTTACTGGCCTTCAGAAAAAGGAGGTCAAGATGGAGAACAGCTGCATAATGAGGATTCCGATCCGGGAAGGACGGAAGAGAGGCGTACCGGGAAGACGGCTCTTCGATGTTGTGGAGACGGGCCGGTGCGAGTACGGAATTGAAATTAAATGCGGAAGAGAGGTCTATTGGGTTTCTTTTAACGACATAAAAAATCAGATGACAGCGTACATGTCAGAATCCTGCGGAGCAGGAAAGTAAAACAGAATCCAGTACAGCTACCGAGCCACGGATCCGAATCAAGTTACCGAGATACCAAATTGCCGGAGTTATTACCGATCCACTGTGAAAACAGTGTGAGGACGTAATGGCTCCGGTTTTTTTTATGTAACCAGTCAACCATTTCAAGAAACAGCATATCGAGCCAGAGGGTGCACACGAAGGCAAGACGCTTATACCGGAAAATCAGGAATTGTCCTGATGTTTCATCCGGTACGGGGTCTTCTCTTTCGTGTGCATCGAGAATCCCCAGGCGTTTTTGTCTTCGAGCTCAAGGCGGCAAGGAGGCAGAAATGCAGGGATTCAATTATCAGAGAGCAAAGGCAGCATTCGAGAAGGAGTGGAAGAACAGAGAGGAAGCTTACAGAAAAGCAGGTATGACAGACGGGCAGATTGAAGCGATGCATGCTTACGACTGGAGCGTGTTCCAGTCAGACCGGAAGTTCTACAGGCACAGCATTGACGCCGGATCGTTTTCAGATGATACAGATGAAGATGAGGAAGGCGGGAGTAAAGGGAAACCCTGGACGGGAGGGATTAAGTTCTCCGTCTCGGGAGATGATACATACCGCCTTGACGAGATCTTCGGATGGCTGGAAGCGATGGATACAGCTGAGCTTGTTATCGCTATCCGGAGGCTGAACCCGAAAGATAAAAGACTTCTCACGCTCTATATCTATAACGGTTACGGGCAGGAGGAAATCGCAGACATCCTTCAGATGAAGCAGGCAAATGTGAGCCGGGATCTGAAGAAAATCATAAAAATGCTCAGGAAAGCATTGTCTAAAGCAGACAAAAAGAAGAGCTGATTGGCAGTATTGACGAAAATAAAAAACTTTTCGAAAAATGATATATTTTCGGCTTTTTCAAGGCCTAGTAAGTAGAGGCTTTTTTCAGTCAGCAAGAGGAAAGGAGAAACAGATGGAGAGAAAACAGATTGTGCGTGGAGATGTGTTCCTTGCAGATCTGAGTCCGGTAAGAGGCAGTGAACAGGGCGGGACCCGCCCGGTGATCATCATTTCCAACAATTACAGCAATGTGCATTCGACGACCGTAATCATTGCCCCGGTTACCGGGCAGAAAAAAAAGAGAAAGGCTGCGCATGTGGCACTGATCCGGATCCCTTTTCTGGATAAGGATTCCCTGGCACTTTTAGAGCAGCCGAGAACGATCGACCGCGTCCGGCTGCAGAGGTTTCTGGGACACCTGAGCACCGGCGTAATGGGAAGAGTGGATGCGGCAATCGGGATCAGCGTCGATCTTCCGCGAGACAGCAGGGATTCCCTGATCACGCTGTGCCCGGACTGCGCTGCAAGATTTTATCAGTCCCGTGCATTTCATATCCGAAGGCTGAACAGAAAGCAGAAACCGGAATGCACCTGTGATTTCTGCGGCGGAAAGTCAGGCTACACCTACCTGATCAGAAAAAACAGCGGAAATATGGACTGAAAATCCATATCATTTACGAATCTGCAAACCTGATTTATGTTCATCTCAAAATCCGGAACAGAAAGGGGATGATGAGATGGCTGAAGAATCGCCGGATACCGGCAGAAGGAGATACTGATGGACGAAGAGATAAGAGAAGAACAGACACTTGAAACAGAGAAAAAGGAAACAGCCGGCACGGACAGAGGAAACAGCGACTGCTATACGGTGCAGGATCTCTGCAGGATCCTTAAGATCAGCAGGCCTACCGTATACAGCCTTCTGAAAACGAGACAGTTTTCCTGGATCAATATCGGCGGAAGGAAATACCGTATCTCCAGGAGGAGTTTTGACAACTGGCTGGATAATCAGATGTAAAATCTGTCCGCCGGCCGGCGGGTGAAAGCAATGAAAGATGAGAATGATTTAAGGGAAAAGAACACGGAGGTAATGGACGGTCCGCTCTATGGGAAGGCGGACCGCTCAAAAACCAAGGCAACTACGATGACGATCCGCGATATGGCTGAGCTGCTGGGAATCAAAAAAACGGATTCCTACTGGCTTGTCCATAAGGGCGGGTTCAAGGTGACGGAGCTTTACGGCCAGATGCGGATCGACCGGGAAAGCTTTGAAAAATGGTACGCCAACCAGACGACTTACAGGAAGCGCACCGGAGAAGAGCCGGGAGGGGAGCTGCGGGCAAAGGCATACACGGCACTTGAACTTGCGGATCTCCTTGGCATCCAGGAAAAATACATCTATGAAGTCCTGAAGAAAGAAGGACTGGAATATCAGATTATTGATCACCAGAAATGGTTTCCGAAGGATGCATTCGAGGAGTGGTATAGGAATCAGAGCCGTTACCGGACCGGAGAAGACCGGGCGAGAGAGCAGGAACTGATGGACAGTACAATGTCCATGCCGGAGATGGCGGAGATCCTCGATATACCGCGCAACATAGTCTACAGCATACTGAAAAGTAAAAAGCAGTCCGGTGTTCTGAAAGTGGTATGGCTGCAGGGCCGTCGGCGGGTCACGAGAGAGAGCTTCGACAAGTGGTACCGTTCACAGAAAAGATACCGGAAGCCGGAGGACCGGACGAAACGGTATAAGGGAAAACACTGGCACTACGTAAACAAGGTCAAGGAGACGAAGGCTGCAGAGGAAGAGAAGAAACGAGCAGAGAGAGAAAAGACTGATGCCGCACAAAGCAGAAATCCGGATTATCTGAGCGTATATGAAGCAGCAGAGCTGGCGCACATGAAGCCATCTACCATAAAGACATGGATGCACAGAAAAGAATTTGTTTTTTATACGTTTAACAGAAAGCGGACATTAATCGAAAGAAAAAGCTTTGAGGAATGGCTGGAAAAGAAAGGAGGACGCCATGGCGACGATCGTGCACAGAAAAGATAAATACTATGTGGTTTATTACACAGAGGATAAGAAAGGAAACAGGAAACAGAAGTGGGAAACATACAAATCAAAAGAAGCTGCAGAACATCGGCGCTTTGAAGTAGAAGGTCTGACGGAAAAAGGCGTTTTTGTGCCGCCTGTCTGCAAAACTGTGCGGGAACTGATGAAAGAGTATATCAATACATACGGCAAAGAAGCATGGACTTTTTCCAGCTACGAGTCACATGTCAGCATAATCAATAATTACATTCTCCCCACGATCGGGGATATGAAACTGGAAGAGATCACTGTATTTGTTCTCGAGCATTATTATCGTGAGCTGCTGAAGGTCAAAGCAGTTAAGAACCCGATGACCGGGAGACGCAGAAATGAATATGTAACACCGTCAACGGTACACAGAATCCACCAGATTCTGAGAAGCTGCTTCAATCAGGCAGTGAAATGGGGACTGATGGAGAAGAACCCGGCACGGCAGGCAACCCTTCCCAGAGTCAGACCGAAGAAGAGGGACATTTGGGATACAGATACGCTGTTTAAGGCTATCAACCTCTGCCAAAGCGATATCCTGAAACTGGCACTGAACCTGTCTTTCGCGTGCTCGCTCAGAATGGGCGAAATGCTTGGACTGACCTGGGACTGTGTGGATATTTCAGAGGATGCGGAAGCGAAGAGTGAAGAATTCGTCTATATTAACAAGGAACTCCAGCGGGTTTCCCTGAAAGCGCTTGCAGACCTGGAGGACAGGGATGTGATTCTTCAGTTCCCAAATGCGAAGCCGAAATGCAAGACGGTGCTGATCCTCAAAACACCCAAGACAGAAAGCAGTGTGAGAAAGATTTACATTCCCAAAACGGTGGCGGGAATGCTGCGGGACTGGAAGGCGAGACAGGAAGAAGCCAAGGGGATTCTCGGGTCTGATTATCAGGATTACAATCTGGTATTTGCGTCAGACTACGGGACGCCTGTTGAGTCAAACAAAATCCGGGAGCAGTTGAACAGACTGATCAAGGACAATGATCTCCCGCCTGTGGTATTCCACAGTATGAGACATGCCAGCATTACCTATAAGTTGAAACTTAGCGGCGGCGACATCAAGTCTGTCCAGGGAGATTCCGGACACGCCCAGGCGAAGATGGTGGAAGATGTCTACTCGCACATTCTGGATGAAGACCGGAAGACCAATGCCGAGCGTTTTGAGCAGCAGTTCTATTCCGGGAAAGGCAGATCAGCGAAGAAGAAAGAAAAGACACAGATTCCGGCAGGCATCGATCCGGCGATCCTCAAGGCACTGCAGGATCCGGAGACGGCAAAGATGCTGGCTGCGCTTGTTAAATCAATAGAGAACAAAGACTCGTGAGAGTGAAAATGGTTCCACGTGATGTGGAGCCATTTTTTTGAATTGAAATGCAGAAATTGAAGGCCTTCACTTATAATACGAACTGGACAGGCAAAACCTTTCGCAGTTTAGCTGAACTTTTTCAATATTTCTACGTCCTGCTGTGTATTGGCATATGATATGATGTTAGCAGACGATTTTGGAGGTGAAAGTTATGCTCCATATTTATTATGGGGATATGCCGGAGGCTGTTTTTGACCCGGCGACCTATTTCAAGAATAAGCTTCAGAATTCATGGATAATGGATCCGCTTTCCATAGAGATGATCCGGGACATTGACCATTCCAAAGTGATCGGTCCGCATGTGATTGACAGTCCGGTGCTTGGGGGCATATCACCGCGGGAGTTGTCCGGCGGGGTGAAAACACTGATTTTGATCAACAATGTTCCAACCAGGGTTTTTAATGCATCTGCATGCGGTGATAATTGTGCAAAATGGCTTCTTCGAATGGGCAGTGAGAAGGAAGTAACGATCAATCTGCGCCATCTGATGGACTTTGGTGAAGATGCGTTTACACTCCATATCCTGAATACTGACACGGTGGTTCACCACATGTCGGAGCTGGTCCTGGTTGCATCGGACTTTGTGAGGTGACTGTATGAAAGGAAGCCACAGAATTATTGTACAGAACTCCTCAGTGAAGTTTGACTTTACGATCCGCAGGAACATCACGATTCTGAAAGGTGACAGCGCAACCGGAAAGACGACACTCGTCGAGATGGTCCGGGAACACTATGAACGCGGTGAGGACAGCGGAGTTGATCTTTTGTGTGACAAGTCATGCGTAGCGATCGGCGGGCAGGACTGGAGCGTGCTTTTGGATGCACATAAAGACAGCATTATCTTCATCGATGAGGGAAATGATTTTGTCCTGAGCGATGAATTTGCTCATGCGGTTGAAAAATCTGATAACTATTATATTATTGTGACGCGTGAAGGAGTTCCCAATCTTCCTTACAGCACAGAGGAAATCTATGGAATCCGCATGTCCGGAAAATACGGCGGACTGAAGCCCGTATACAATGAATTTTACCGAATCTATGGACGGCAGAATTTCACGCAACCAGTAACTCCTGAAACGGTTGTAGTGGAGGATTCAAACTCCGGTTATGAATTCTATCGTGATCTGCCGGGGAAAAGATATTCGACCGTGATCAGTGCTCATGGAAAGTCTAACATTCAGAAAGTCATCAAGTCTCTTCCGGATCAAAATGTCCTGATCATTGTGGATGGTGCGGCATTTGGCGCTGAGATCGGATGGCTAAGGCAGGAACAACGATTAAGCCCGGCTACAGTCACTTCTTACGGGGAAAGTTTTCTGCGGCGACTGCGGAGCACCTTTTATCAGAAAAAATTCTGGGCGTGGGAAATGGATCAAAAAAGCATGGTGTTGCCGGGAACGCTTCAAAGGCAAAAAGGGAAATGGCTGTAAGATGCGTATCATCAATGAAGATGAATTGATTCGCGTGATTGAAGAGCAAGTAGTGCCGATTGATGAGTCCTTCAGTAGAAGAGTGACAGTGTACTCGGACAGGATAGAAGTGTCTGATAATTTCACTACCAGCTGAGGAGGCGGTGTGGTATAATTACTTTGAAATAACATGTGTATAGGAGTTATATATGCCGGAAATCACTAGATTTTATGGAATCATTATCAAGATGTTCTTTAAACCAAAGGAGCACGAACCTAGTCATATCCATGCTCTTTATGGAGAATATGTTGGGGAATTTAATATCCAGACCATGGAAATGATAGAAGGAGACTTGCCGAAGAAGGCACAAGATCTCGTTAGGGAATGGATGATGCAGAATAAAGAAGAACTTCAAAGAATGTGGGACACACAGAAGATCGATAAGCTTCCTCCTCTGGTTTGATTTATTGAAGGGAGTGCGCGTATGATTATCAGGATTAAGAATTTTCGTCCAACGAATGATTACAAACTATTTGTTACCTTTGACAATGGAAAGTCAGTCATTTATGACATGAATGAGGACATTGATACGCTTCCTGGCTATTCTGATTTAAAGCAGATTCACGGCTTGTTTCGGCAGGCACAGCTCGATGAAAGTCGCACATGTATATATTGGAACGATCGTATTGACATTCCTTCTGATGAAATAGCTGAGTACGGCGTTGAGGTTTAATACAGTAGATTGTCTAAGCGTTGCGTGCTGGTACTGTGAGCAATATTACAAAGGGATCATCACTTCGTGGCGGCTCTTTTTGAATAGGTTTTCTTTCTTATTTGTATAGAGCAGTGATTCACATACGGATATTAAATACCGCCCGTGTTTATCGTTTTCTAAGCATTTTTTGAACAGAGATCATCTGATCACCAGATAAAAATATACAGGCCAAGCAGATTTACCAAATTTATGGTACTTCTGGCTCGGCCTGATTGATACTTCCTAGCGTGTCCACACTATGGGGTACATTTTATCCAGTACACTAAACTATAACCTTTGTCTGGAAAAGTGGAAGGTTGACCTTTTTTCGCGGTGAGCGGTTGACCTTTTATCAATTTTTAGTGAAAATAGAGACTGGCATATTCCCTCCCAGCATTATTAGATGATTTTATTAGAAACCTATTAGAAAAACGTTTCACTTTGCCTTACTTTGAGCGAATCATTTTTGACGTCTGACCCTTGAAAACCGCATAAACGTTGACTTTTCATGACTTCAGTCATCGCTGGCTTGCTTTACTGGGAGTCGCTCCTAAGCGAAAGGCCGGCGGTTCGAATCCGCCCAGGAACGGGAGTAGACTGAAAACTATTTTAGTTTTCAGTCTTTTTTATTCTATATTCATATAAAAATTAGTAATAGTATTATTTCCCTTCTATCTAACAAATTTTAGAATATTGCATACAATCTTCTAATGAAATCCCTCATTCATCTAATGGTTGTACACAATTTAATTTTTACGATGAATTTTTTATCATGAACGTCTCTGAATCATTTCGGAAAAGAAGCCTCTTCTTTTTATTGAAGAGCAGATTCCCATTATTTTTTTATCAAGTTGCGTCTGAATTGTAAGAACCCTGATTTTCCAATTGTGTTTGAATTGTTGTGCCGTTTTTAAACGGTCCAGGTTAATTCCGCTCTCTGTCATTTTCCCTTCCATCAAAATTTTTTTTAATTTTTTTCGAAAAATACCCCACCAAATGGCCCCTTTCTGTCCATGTACTTATGAAGGGGTTATTAAAAGATCTCTTCACCGGACTTTGACAACTGAAGAGATCTTTTATCAGGTACCTCATTTCTGTGTCTGTGCTTTGAAAGGTATGAGCCGTTTTTCTCTGATACGCGATGATCCGATTCCGGGGAGCGAACAATATCACGAGGAAAGATCTGCAGACTGCTTCTGCGGGCCAGACGATGACAGGACATGGAGATGATACTTCCGCCTGCGGCAGGCAAGCCAATCCTGCGACTGGCAGGGCATTCGGACCCGGGCAGATTCCTGGGCAGGACAAATTCATTTGTGCCTGTGGTGATGATCAGCAGTCATCCGCCTGATAAAATCCCTCCGGCATAATGCCGGAATACCCGGGGTAGGAGATAAATGCGGGTGATACATTTCTATTTTTACTATGAAAAAAGTACAGGACAAATGAAGGAGCAAAACAGAAAAGAAAGGAAGAAAAGTTATCAACAAAGAAAGAGCAGGAAAAGGGACCGGATGTGGATAACCCGTCTGATTGTCGGAGCAGCTTCAGCAATTACGCTGGCGATCTGTGCTTCTGTTCTTCTGCCGAAGCTGTTTGAATATGCAGAGTCAGCAGAAACCTACAGACAAATCATTGAAGATGCTGTCCATAAGCCGGATGAACCAGATAATTCTGCCGCATCTGCATCTTCTGGATCAGATCGTAAAAGCTACGATAATTCGCTGATCATCGACTGGGAGAAATTCAAAGGACAGGATGTGGTGGCTTGGCTTCAGATGGATGACATCGGTTATCCAGTCATGCAGGGAGAAGATAACTCGTTTTATCTGCATCACCTGCCGGATAAATCCTGGAACTATGGCGGCAGCATCTTTTTGAATGCAGATAGCAGTGCGGATTTTTCGGACAGCCATTCTGTGATTTATGGTCACAACATGGCAGACGGAAGCATGTTCGGAAAGTTTCGCTGGCGTTATATGGATCCCGGATGCAAAGACCATACCTTTGATCTGTATCTGCCGGATGGCACCAGGCATACCTACACCTTCTTCAGCGTAATCAGTACAACGGGAGGATCGGATGTCTATGATACGAAGTTCGCCGATAAGAAAGCGTTCTTTTCCTATCAGAAGAAGATGAAGGAACTTTCCTTATACCAGAATTCTACAGAACCAGACCAGGATGCGCATCTGGTCTCTTTATCCACCTGCAACGGTGTAGAAGGAACCAGAAACCGTCTGGTGATACAGGGAAAGGAGACTGCTGCAAGGCAGACACAGGAGCCGGCATCCTGGTGGAGGGACAATAGTAAAGGGATAAGAGTAAATGAGAGTGACGGCATATAGTGATAAGGATAAGAATATGCATCACAGGAAACTGTGTCAAAGAAAGAAAAAGGCTGAGACAGGGATCCTGATTTTTTTTCTGGGGCTGGCAGCCCTGGTCATGGCACTTGCACCATCCCTGATGGATGCTGTATCGGAGATCTGGCAGGTCAGGAGAATCGAAGGCTATAACAGTACAGTTGATATGGATGATGAAGAGACAGAAGAAATCAGAAAGGAGGCGGAACGGTATAACGAAAAAATCTATCACACGCAGCAGAAGCATATTTTTGAGTACCGTGGAGACCAGGCTTCAGATCCTGCGTATGAAGCACTGCTTAATGCGGGGGACGGGACCATGTGTACAATTGATATCCCGAAGATCGGTGTGTATCTCCCGGTCGGTCATGGTACTGAAGAAAAGGTGCTGAAAAACAGTGCCGGTCATATGTACGGCACATCCCTTCCGGTGGGAGGAAAGTCATCGAATGCTGTGATTGCCGGTCATACAGGCTTATCCAATGCAAAAATCTTTACAGATCTGGACAAGCTGCAGAATGGAGACACCTTTGATATCCATATATTTGGAGAGATTCATGAGTATACTGTGGAAGATATTGAGATCGTCCTTCCGGATGACGAGACCCCTTATCTGCAGGTCGTTCCAGGAGAAGACCTGGTGACGCTTTATACCTGCACACCATACGGAGTCAATGATCACAGACTGATCATCCGGGGAGTCAGGTCAGGCACCAGAAAAGAGGATTCGGATGGTGAGGGCAGTGTAATTCATACCAGGAATCTCTGGGCGCTGATGAAGACAGCAGGACTTCTGATGCTTCCGGCGGGATACTGCCTGGGATTTTGGATTTACAGACAACACAGAAGTGGGCAGGTAAAGAATTTTAGATATAGCAAACAGAGGATTACAAGACAGGAGATTGCCAGACGCAAGATAAACAGGAGGCTGTAAAAATGTATAAGAAACAAAAGTACCATAATCCCCGTCGGACTGTCTTCTGGCTGCTTCTTTTTCTGGCCTGTATTATCATGGAGTTTCCGCTTGTTGAGGATGCGTTGTCCAATATCAGACAGATCGGGTCTGTTGCAGATTATCAGGAGAAGGTTGAGGGTATGAGTAAAGATGAGATTGAGGAAGAGAAAGAGAGGGTAAGGAATTATAATCAGAACATTTATGAGGAACAGATGGAAGAAGAGTTCCATTATCAGGGACCGGATGTCACAGACAGAGAGTATGAGTCTCTGCTGTCATCAGAAGACCAGAACGGTGCAAATATCATGGGGTTTATCGAGATCCCGGATATCGGCGTATACCTGCCGGTCGGACATGGCACACAGGAAAGCATTCTGCAGTATGCAGCAGGACATATGTATGGTTCAAGTCTCCCGCTTGGAGGAAAGAATACAAACGCGATCATTGCAGGACATACAGGACTTGCGACTGCACGGCTTTTTACGGATGTGAAAACACTGGAAAAGGGGGCAGAAGTACGCATTCATGTGCTGGATGAGATCCACAGGTACCGGCTTGTGCGTAAAAAACAGGTAGCACAGGGACCGGATGAAACACCGCTTCTGCAGATGGAAAAGGGAAAGGACGAGCTGACACTCTATACCTGCTCTCCCTACGGCGTGAATGACCATCGGATTATTGAGAGATTTGAAAGAGTTTATCCTGATCTTTCCATTTCGGATGAAGCAGGAGAGGATCTCACCAGTCTTGGAACAGATGCTCTGATCAGGCTGATCCTGTGTGCGGCCCTGCCTGCAGGGATCGTGACAGCGGGGCTTGTGGACAGGCACCGCAGAAAAAAGAAAAATCTTCGTAAGATGGAAAGGAGGTAAGGGATCAGGGAAGATAAACAAATTGCGAAAAAGCAGTTTAAGACAAGGCACATCCGTGCAGAACCGGATGATTCAGGAAACCAAAAATGCAGATACCAGATGAAGAAAAAGACAGTGGCGTGACAGCTGCTGTTTTTTTATTGGAAGGCAGAAGTTTACCAGAAAAAAATCACAAATACGCAGGAAATCAAAGAAAGGAATTACAGATGATAGAAAAGGGAAAAAGAATCTTTACAGGAACAATGGCAGCAGCAATGTCCATTATGCTGGCAGCAGGGCCGGTACTTGCGGCGGATACCTGGCCGGCAAACAAGTCACTTTATGATATCGGGAAAAATCCGCAGATTTCAAAGGACATTATCGACAGAGGCATGAAGGGGTCTATTACTATCTATAAGCTGAATGAGGAGAACGGAAATACTTCTGAGGGCGACGGCATGTACCACAGCGGGTCCAATGATGTTTATGGGGAGGACAACGTTACGACAGATCAGAACGTGGTACTGGATGCGAATGGCAATCCTGTCGGATCCGAGGACAGGGGCATTGAGGTGCGTGACGGCATTCCCAACATTATTTTCTCCGAGGTCAAAATCGCGGACATTGTAAATGTGGCCGGGCACCGCATCCAGAGTCTTCAGGAAGTCAGGGACAATCCTGGACTGAAGGATGCCGTGACAGACGGGGAAGTCGGTGTCTATTACAGCAACCTGGATTCAGGCTTTGTGGAGATTGCGAAAAAATGCGGATTTGATGTCAATGATTACGCTACCGTGATTGATGGAAAAAAATATTGGTCCACGGAGCAGATGGAGACCATCCTGGAGAAGATCAAGGACACCAATGGGGACGGAAATACGTGGACCGGAGAGACTCTGGTCAATGCTTATGTAGAGAAGGCATCGAAGGGTGGAAAAGGCAGGGACTTTGCTGCAACAGGTGCCCAGCTTTCCTCTGACAAAAAGAAGATGTATTACGACGGCGTGGATCCGGTTTCAAACCGCAGCCAGGATAAAGGAAAGACCGTTATGACCGATATGGACCTGGGTCTTTATCTGATTGCCGAGACAGGCTATTACGACATGGTGAAAGGTGCGGACGGAGAGAACACCTACCGGAAGATCTACAGGGACTATGTGTACGATTCTGACGGCGCGGAGAGTGCAAACAAAGAAAGTGCCTGGCAGAAGCAGGCAAATTCAGATGACAAAAAGACGGATTACCCGGATCAGACAAAGGCTGGAAACGAAGACAATAACTATAACGATGATACCGATGTGGAAGGCAGTCTTGACCATTCCAACAAGACTTCCGGAAAGGTGACAGAAGGAGATAAGGAGCAGCCAGGACAGACAAGGGAGAATGTGCAGGCCAGAAACAGCAAGGACCAGCGTTATTCTACGACCACGGATACTACCAATGTAACTGGAAAGGAGAACGTGGAGACCACACCAGATTACGGCAAGGATTCATCCTATACCGATGCAGAGGATGGCACACAGAACCCCTACGTGATCGATACTCCTTCTTCCCCATTCCTGGTCTCCCTGCCACAGACCAATATCGCAGACCTGTCAAAGGATGGAACCACCTATAAGGCAGGAACGGTATGGCAGTATGACCTGAACGTCTATCCCAAGAACAACATGACTTCCATTACGAAAAAGGTGGTAGAGGATGACGGGGACACACTGACAGAGCGGCAGGATTACCATATCGGCCAGAACATCCATCAGGTGATCTATGCGGATTCTCCGGTGACGATGTACACCAAGGACCAGAATGATGCCCGCCGGAACAAGGAATATAAGATCTCCGACACCATGAGCAAGGGGCTTACCTTCCAGAGGGTGACAAGAGTTGCGCTCCGGGGAAGAGTGGCGAACCCCACAAAACTCTCCCAGTTTGATGCAAAGACAACAGATGGTGAGAATTACAGCAAATACGGGACAGATATCGAGCTTGTTCCAGGCAAAGACTATAAGATCATCTATACCCTGAATAACGGAACAAAGAAAACAGAAAAGAATTATTATGCAGATGTGGCAGGGACTGTTCCGGGATATACCGTAGGAGAAGCACCGGACATTGACCCTGCAGCGAAAGATGACCAGACAAAGAATAAGGCCGGTACAGTGGCTACACATGTCAATACTGCTTCTGACGGCGCAGTTGCAAATGGCGACGAGTATGTGCAGAGCTTTACGGTCGAGCTTACGGATGCAGGCCTTGCCAAACTGGACCATCAGAAGGTAGATTCCCAGGTCATTGTGGAATTTGATACCGTTCTGAACAAGAATGCGGTCATTGGTTCGGCGGATGGAAAGACCTTTAACACCAACCGACCGACCCTGACATGGAGAAATCAGAACAGCCTGGAGAGACGGGTGGAAGGAAATCCGGTACATGTCTTTACCTATGAGCTGGACCGTACCAAGTCCGGTCAGTCCACAAAAGGTACTAAGGACATCAACGGCCAGACGGTCTCTGATGATCACATTTTTGATGCAGGCGATGTGTCCTTTACAATCCAGCAGAGTAAGCAGTATGATCCGGACCTTTCAAAGAACAGCAGCGTAATAACGAAAGACGTGTACCTGTTTTTTGTACAGGACAGGGATGCGGACGGAAAACTGATTGACGGAAGCTATCATGTCTGGACTCCTGCTGACGGAGCAATTGAGGGAATTATCACCTCAGACACCCTCCGCAAGGGTTCAAACGGATCTTCTGATGAAGATGACGGTTCAAAGGATAATAAGGACAACATCCGCAAAAGCGCTGACGGAAAGAAGCTTGCAGGAAAGGGACAGTCTTTTGACGAAAAATTCGCTGCAGCAGCCGTAAACCCGGAAACAGGACTGCGTACAGTGGATGGTGTCCGCTACAATGCAAATAAATATGCGGTTACTGAAATTACAGGCAATAGCAATCAGATTGACGGATTTCATATCGCAAAGGCGGCAAATGGAAAAACAGTCCTTGCCACAACGGATGTGACACCCACGAAGTCCTGCGTTGTAACCCAGCTGGTCAGTCCTGCACATACGGATACAACCGTAGATGGAAAACAGAAATCAGGGCTGCTGAAGATCCGCGGACTGGATTCCGAAACCTATGTTGTTACCGAAAAATCAACATCCAGTCATTTCAATCTTCTGAAAAACAGATTTGAAGTGACACTGAACAGCACAGACCCGCAGGACGGAAACCTTATCAAAAATGCAGAAGGCGATGATCAGTCTGTGGAAGCCTATGGTGCCTGCCTGTCTATGGACGACGGTACGGTATTGACGAAATCCACAAAGGTGATCCCGCTTTCACACAACAGGGGTATTGTCCGGGTGCGTGTACAGAACTACAAGACAATCACCCTCCATACCGGCGGATACGGCACATGGTATTTCTATGCCATTGCCGGAGGCATGATCGTGATTGCCGTCTTTGTAGCTGCAAAACAGAAGAAAAAGAAAGAGGAGTAATTTTTCATAGAAACCTCCCATCTGCAAAAACTGGTGTGCTACCCGTCAAGGGGACAGTGAAAAATAATAAGTGATTGGATACCGTCAGTTGAGGAATGAATCAGCTGGCGGTATTCTTTATGCTGCTACTGCAAATGCTGCATGATATTCCATCGGG
>Ga0214925_100263_pt1 | contig 36051 bp, 32 predicted proteins | sample Stichaenrichment_FD_168299 | JGI IMG/M metagenome (GOLD analysis project Ga0214925, IMG submission 168299) | Xylose enriched microbial communities from anaerobic bioreactor in Madison, Wisconsin, United States - 63SRT | ecosystem: Engineered > Bioreactor > Anaerobic > Unclassified | place: USA... | reverse complement strand
AACATCAATGCTGAATCCCGGAGATAAAGTGATTGTCCCTACACCGGCTTTTGCGTTGTATTTTCCAATCATTCAGGTTGCCGGCGCCGAATTGATTACAATTGATACATCGGATGACGGCTTTGTTTTAACTCCTGAAAAACTTCAAAAAGCACTGGATGAAAACGGGGATCGTGTCAAAGCAATTGTCTTGAACTATCCATCAAACCCGACCGGTGTAGAATATTCCCAAGAACAATTGCAAGCCCTGGCTGATATTATTTCAAAGCACCACATGTTTGTCTTGGCTGATGAAATTTATAACGAATTGACGTATGGCGTTAAGCATTATTCAATCGCAAAGCTTTTGCCGGGTCAAACCATTGTGGTAAATGGTCTTTCGAAATCTCACGCGATGACCGGGTATCGAATCGGTTATTTTGCGGCACCAAAAGATTTTGTCACTAATGCTGCAAAAATGCATGGCTTTGCTGTTACCTGTCCTTCAAATCCGGCTCAATATGCAGCTTTGGAAGCTTTGACAAATGGTTTGGAAGATGCGGTTCCAATGCGTGAACAATATAATAAGCGCCGTGACTACATTGCTAAGCGTTTGGAAGAAATGGGAATGGAAATTGCATTGCCTCAAGGCGCTTTTTACATTTTTGCAAAAATTCCTGATACAATAAACGAAACACCGGTAGAATTTGCGACTGATCTTGCCGAAAAAGCCAAAGTCGGTGTTGTTCCCGGGTCAGCCTTTGGACCTGGTGGTGAACGCTATATTCGAATGTCATATGCGGCCTCGGACGAAGATATTAAGTTGGCAATGGATCGGATGAGCGCTTATCTGTTGGATAGGGTGAAATAGAGATGCCACAAAGATGTCGGAAAGACACTTGTGATTCGCTTAAGATTAAAGTATGATTATATTATAATTAGAGTTTCTACAATAAGGGAGTATTTTGAGATGAGAGAATTTAACGTTGCAATTTTAGGTGCTACTGGAGCCGTTGGAACTCGGCTGATTAGCCAGTTGGAACAATCAACCATCCCCGTTAAGAGTGTTAAGTTGCTTGCTTCGGCTCATTCTGCAGGAAAAAAGCTTAAATTCAAGGGCCGGGATGTGACCGTTGAAGAAGCTAAGCCTGAATCATTTGAAGGCGTTGACTTGGTATTGGCATCTGCTGGAGGTTCTATTTCCAAGAAATTTTTGCCAGAGGCTGTTAAACGTGGTGCGGTCTGTGTTGACAATACCAGTGCTTTTCGGATGGAGCCGGAAGTTCCGTTGGTTATTCCAGAAGTAAATGAAAAAGCGTTGTACAATCATCGAGGAATTATCTCCAATCCAAACTGCTCAACAATTCAAATGGTTGTTTGCCTTAACCCGATTTATAAGAAATATGGGTTAAAGCAGGTGATCGTTTCAACCTATCAGGCAGTTTCGGGTGCCGGTCAATCTGCTTTAAATGAATTGATGGAAGAATCCCAACAGGTATTAAACGGTGAAAAGACCGATCCAAAAATTCTACCGACAAAAGGTGATAAGAAACACTACCAACAAGCCTTTAACCTATTGCCACAGATTGATGTCTTCGAGCAAGATGGTTATTACACTCATGAAGAATGGAAAATGATTCATGAAACCAAGAAGATTATGTTGGATGATATGGATGCCAAGGATATTAAGGTAACCGCTACTTGTGTCCGGGTTCCGATCAGAATTGCCCATGGTGAAACGGTCTACTTTGAAGTAGCCGATGACAATGCAAATACCGATGAAATTAAAAAAGCCTTGGCTGATGCACCGGGCGTTGTTTTGCAAGATGATACGGCACATCAAATTTATCCACAACCAATTGAGGCAGAAGGCAAACGGGAAACATTTGTCGGACGGGTTCGACCGGATTATGAAAATGAAGGCAGCTATCACATGTGGGTTGTTTCTGATAACCTTCTAAAGGGTGCTGCATGGAATACGGTTCAGATTGCTGAACGATTGGTTGCTGATGATTTGGTTCGAGTTCCTGATAATCCATATTTAGGCAAATAAAGATGTGTTCAAGGAATAGTTAAATTTCTAATGCGCGTTTTAGTTAAATAATGACGTTTCACAAGAGATCGAGACAAAGCAGCCTTTTGCCCGATCTTTTTTTATAAACCGATATTTATCGATATAGTCTAAAAAGATAGATGATCCAACACGTTTCGGGATGTCCTACTTGTAGGTATGCCGTCAAATATCATATAATATTTTTATAGTAGATCTAAATTGTTTTAAGGTTCGTCTAATTTTATTAAAAGAGAGGTTGATACATTGAATGGAACAGAAAATTACTGAGGCTCCTCCCGAACAGGGCTTATGGCAGGATTCTACTGAGGAATTGGTTAAAGAATATGGGACTAATTCTGAAAATGGATTAGGTGAGCAGGAAGCCGAGAAACGATTAGCTCAAGGTGGCTATAATGAATTAACAGTTAAGAAGCAAAGCAAGCTGGTTAAATTCATTGCCCAGTTTAATAATAGTATTATTTATATACTGATAGCTGCGGCAGTCATTACGCTTCTGCTTCGCCACTATTCTGATTCATCTGTTATCGGGATTGTGATTATTGCAAATGCGTTTATTGGATTCTTTCAAGAAATCCAAGCAGACAATGCGTTAACCAAGATAAAAGAATTATTGGTTAGTCAAAATTACGTTGTCCGTGATGGTCAAAAGATTGAGGTTCCGGCTCGAGAATTAGTTGTTGGTGATTTGGTGAATTTGGAAGCGGGAGATGCGGTTCCTGCTGATATGCGGTTGATTTCAGCTGATAATTTACGAATTCAGGAATCAACGTTAACTGGTGAGAGTAATTCGGTTGAAAAGACCGAGGATCCCATTGATAAAGCATCCGTTCCGTTGGCCGAACGTTCCAATATGGCTTATGCTTCAACAGCGGTAACACAAGGCTCCGGAATGGGGATTGTCGTTGGAACCGGTTCGAGAACCGAAATCGGTAGTATTCAGCAAAGTGTTTCTAATGTTAAGACTCAAGTAACGCCGTTAATGAAAAATTTAAATAAATTAGGCGTTAATTTATCAGTTTTTATCGTCGTAATTGCAGTTTTACTCTTCATCCTTGGTTTATATACAAAAATTTATAGTTTACCTGTTCTAACGATCGCCATTATCACCATGGTTGTTGGATCGATTCCCGAGGGGTTACCCGCATCAACATCCGTTGTTTTGGCACGGGGTGTTCAAGTCATGACTAAACGAGGGGCAATTGTTAAAACATTGCCTGCTGTTGAAACCCTTGGAGCGGTTGATATTGTTGATACGGACAAGACAGGGACACTGACCAAAAACGAAATGACGGTAACGGACGTTATTACCCATGATCATCACTATCAAGTAACAGGTACAGGATTTGTGGATAATGACAAGGGCGTTTCGGGTAATGTTTTACTGGACAGTCAAAAAGTCGACTGGCAAAATGATCAAAATTTTGTTGAGTTGGTTAAAATTGCCGGAACAACGACCGATGCCGAACTTGTTCAAACTGATGGTGAGTGGCGTTTGACGGGTGAACCAACCGATGGGGCTTTAACAACCCTATTTCATAAATTAATGGGGCGGGCTCCCGAAGTTGACGAGCTGGATACGTTACCTTTTGATTCGGCTTATCGTTATAGCGCCCGCTTGATTGATGATGACAAGCAGCATAATGAATTAATGGTTAAGGGTGCTCCTGGAACGATTTTTGATATGGTCAAGTCAAGCCATCCTGATTTTGATTCCGATTCTTGGTATGAACAGGTTAACAAGTTAACCGATCGGGGATTACGAGTTGTGGCATTGGGTTGGAAAGATGTTTCCAACAGCGAAAATGAAATCGTGATGGATGATATTTCTCAAGGCATCCAATTAAGTGGCATTGTTGGTATCATGGATCCGCCCCGTGAAGAAGTCATTCCGGCCATTCATCATTTGCGACGGGCAGGGGTCAAGGTTAATATGATTACCGGTGATCATCCTGATACGGCAACCGCGATTGCCAAGAAACTGGATTTGGATGAAAGCATTCATGCGATTACCGGTCCGGAGATTGACAAGATGTCCGATGAAGAATTAAGTAAAGAAATTGGTCGATATAATGTTTTTGCACGGACAACACCTGCAAATAAATTACGAATCGTTCGTGCACAGCAGGTTAATTCGAAAATTGTTGCGATGACCGGCGATGGTGTTAATGATGCACCGGCATTAAAGCAAGCCAACATCGGTATTTCTATGGGAATTAAAGGAACGGACGTTGCCAAAGAATCCGCTGATATGGTATTGGTTAAGGATAGCTTTACCACTATCGTAGATGCCGTCTCTGAAGGTCGACATGTGTTTGATAATATTCAAAAAACAATTCGATTCCTTTTACCAACAAGTTTTGCTGAGGGACTGGTTGTTTTGATCAGTATGATTATGGGACAGGAATTACCGCTATATCCAACCCAGTTGCTTTGGATCAACACCGTTTCTGCTTTGACCATTCAATTCGCATTTATTTTCGAACCCGCAGAGGAATCGATCATGGTGCGAGGACCACGTGATGTGACTAAGGGGATTTTGGGCAAGATGGACGTTTTTGAAATTGTCTATGTGTCAGTTTTGATTTCGTCACTTGGTATATTCACCTTCGACAAGTTTGTCGATGCGAATATATTGAACCCGGTTCTGGGCAGTACCATGGCTGTTAACATTATCATCTTCGGTAAAATTTTCTATCTCTTCAATATTCGTAATTCGTATCCGATCATTTCCAAACACTTCTTTGAAAATAAGATGGCCTTTGGGATTATCGGAATTCTACTAGCCTTACAAGCGTTCTTGGTTTACGCACCATTCATGCAGGGCATCTTCCATACAGCTACAATTAATTTCTATTACGGTTGGGTTGTTCCGGCAATCTGTGGATTTGTTGTGCTGGTCGTAACGGAAATTATTAAACTGATTCGGATTCAATATCGAAAACGTGCGGGGCAGGCTACAAAGATTCGTGAATAAAAACAAAATCTAGCTTTTAAAAAACGTTGACCTCTTATATTAGGAGATCAACGTTTTTTAATAGGATCTATTTTAAGTCGGTTGCCTTAACGTTTCTGCCTTGGAGAATCGACAGGATTAATGCACCGATAATAATGATTAGTGAAATCGCAAAGGCAATGTGCATGCCTGAGATAAAGACTTCCGGTTGACTTGGCAGGTAGGTTGTCACATGAAAGCCTGCTTTGATACTCATGCCAATAAATAAGGCACTTGTTGACAGAGCAGTTCCGGAAATCATCCCGATATTTCTAGCGAGCGCATTCAAACTTCCGGCACTTCCCAACTGGTCTTTAGGGACAACCGACATGACAATATCACTGTTTGGCGACTGGAATAATCCGGTTCCGACAGCCATAACAATGGTGATAATGACATAGACCCATATTGGGCTGTTTAGGGTTAGAAAATAGTATAATGCCTGAGCAAACGCAACGATTGCAAGACCAATGGTTGCAACCTTTGCCTGTGAGAAATGGTCGGCAAACCAGCCGCCGATTGGACCGGCAAAAACCATTACAATTGGGAAGATGATCAATAACGCACCTGCTTGACCAGCAGTTAAACCACGTGCATCTTCCAGGTAAAATGGCATAATAATAACCGTAAAGAAGTTCGATAAGAAGATTAAAACGGCTGCGCCCAATCCATAGGAGAATGCTTTGATTTTAAACATCGAAAGGGGCATTAATGGATTCTTGGTACGCTTTTCAGTGTGAATAAAGCCCCAGAAAGTCACGATGGCAATCGCGAATAAAATAAGTGGAAGTGGTTTTGTATAGCCGATTTCCTGACCAAGGAAAACGCCCAGGAAGAGTCCGAATATGAGTAGGGCAAAGTTGATAAAGCCAAACCAGTCAATCCCCTTGCCGGTAGTTTGATAAGACTTTGGCATGACAATCGCCCCAAGAATAATGGCAAAAATACCAAATGGCAGATTGACCCAAAAAATATATCCCCAAGAAAGCTGGGACAAAATTAAGCCACCCAAGCCGGGACCCGCAATAGCTCCGAGTGCGACAAATGTCCCGACGAACCCCATTGCTCGGCCACGTTCCTTAACCCCAAACGTTGAGGTTGTAATACCATACGTATTGGAAAGGGTCATTGCGGCACCAATACCCTGGATCGCTCGGCCAATCAATAGAACCGGGAAGTTGATTTGAAGACCGGAGATAAAGGAACCGGCAAGAAAGACAACTGTTCCGATGCGGAAAACCTTAACTTTCCCGTAAAGATCGCCCAGTTTTCCAAAAAATAAAAGCAGGGCACTCAAGATAATTAAATAGGCGGAAACGACCCATTCGATTTGATTCATCGGCACATGTAGCTCTTTAGCCATAATTGGCATTGCAATATTGACGATGCTTGAATCCAGATTAGACATGAACGCAAAGGTTCCAATAGAAACTAAAACCCACCAGCCATTCTTTTGTGTCGTAGAAGGTGATGATTGTGTCGAATTAGATGTATTTTTCAATGTATGTCCCCCCTCGAATCATAAACACTTGATTAATCAAATAACATTATACGCAGTTATGCAGAAAACGAGCGAGATTTGCTTAACGAGTGTATAGGATGAAAAAGGCGATCATCAACTGATTAAAATCAATTGATGGTCACCCTTTTGGTTTCGTTAGTTTATGTGGTTGTTGGTGCTAACCGCTTTGTTTCGCACACTGGTTAGGACTGCTTCTCAAAGCAACGTTCTGCATGTAAGGGATTCTTTTTAAAAATCCAAACCCGGGATTTCCAAAAAGAACGCCTTACACTCCGAACGTAAACCGCTTTGTTTTGCACACTAACTAGGACTGCTCCTCAAAGCAGCACCACTCCATATAAGAGATCGATTTGAAAAATCCAAAACCGGGATTTCCCAAATCGACGTCTTATACTCCGGGTGCTAACCGCTTTGTTTCGCACACTAATCCGTTCTCCATGTTTCGAAATAATCGGTATTTTTACCCAAGTAATCAATGGCATCCTTTGCCAATTGATCTGCTTGCTGCTTGGCTTCTTCTTCATCCAAGCCCTTCCAATCGCGAAGGAAACCCTCACCGATATTGACGAATTTATTTTTTCGACCGAATCCATTGTCTTTGAATAGATCATCCATCTTTGTAATATCATCTTTGGTCGTGTCATAAATCAGTTTTGAAAGATTCTGTGACGGGTCTAACAAGGTTGCCGCATATGTAACGATGAATTCGTTCATATCGACAATGATGTCTCGTCTTCTGTTTTGCTTTGCCATTTCTATTATTCACCTCATATTTTAGTGTAAATCTTTTCGCTACCAATGACCAATCAAATCATGATAGTTGATTGATTCTTAATGATGCATTTTGAATTCCAAATACAGATCATTGTACTGTTGGACTTTCTTCGCACTGAGGTTACTGTAAACCTCCAGTTTATCAAGAACCCGCTTGGGGGGATAAAATTGTTTATCGTCTCGAACAGACTTTGGCAAAAGTTTATAAGCATCTGTATTGGGCGTTGAGTAACCAATATACTTAGCATTTTGAGCGGCATTTTCCGGCTTATTCATAAAGTTCAAGAAAGCATAGATTGCCTTAAAATGTTTCGCAGTTTTTGGAATAACCAAATTATCAAACCACATGTTACTGCCCTCGGTTGGCACAACGTAATGTAAATGAGCATTTTGTGACATCATTTCGGTCGCTTCACCGGACCAGTCAACTGCAATAGGTGCTTCGCCTTCGGCCATATACATCTTGATCTCATCGGCAACGACCGCCTTAACATTTGGTGAAAGACGGTTCAATTTATTCTTAGCTGCTATCAATTCTTTCGTATTGGTTGTGTTCACTGAATGGCCTTGAGAAATCAGGGAGAATCCCATAATATCTCTCGCAGAATCAATGAGCATAATGTCATTTCGATATTTTGAGTGCCAGAGTTGGTCCCAATGAGTTAATTCACCGGGCTTGATGTATTTGTCATTGTAGATAATACCAAGTGTCCCCCAAAAGTAGGGAATTGAATAACGGTTGCCCGGATCAAAACTCTTATTCATAAATGAAGCACCATAGTGAGACATACCGGTCAATTTTGATTTATCCAAAGGAATCAGCATATGATCTGCTTTCATTTTTTGAACCATATAGTCACTTGGTACTGTTAAATCATAGTTGGTACCGCCCTGTTTAATTTTAGTGTACATTGCTTCATTGCTGTCAAAGGTTTCAACATTAACATGATAACCGGTTTCTTTTTGGAATTTACTCAGAAGGGAAGGGTCGATATAATCTCCCCAATTATAAAGATTCAAAACTTTACTGCCGGAATCACCGGTTGATTTGGTCAATTCATGGCTGCCAAGTCCCAAGCCGGCACAAATCGCCAATAGAACTGCAATAGCGATTATAAACTTTTTCATTGGTTAGCCACCCCCAATTTATCCTTCTTTCGGCGTGAAACCAAATTGTGGTTTTCGATGAAATAATAGACAATAACCAAGATCAACGAAAAGACAAACATAATGCCGGCCAGGGCATTGATTTCCAAACTGATGCCTTGACGGGCTCGTGAGTAAATCTCAACCGACAATGTCGTAAAGCCGTTTCCTGTAACAAAGAAAGTGACCGCAAAGTCGTCCAAAGAATACGTAATCGCCATGAAGAATCCGGCAATAATTCCGGGTTGAATAAAAGGCAAAACCACTCTGCTTAAAACCTGCCCAGAAGTTGCGCCCAGATCGGTTGCGGCGTTAATCAGTGAGGGACTCATTTCATCGAGCCTTGGCAGGACCATTAAAACGACGATGGGAATTTCAAATGCAATATGACTTAAAAGAACTGACCAGAATCCTAATGGCACTTTCAGGGATGTAAAGAAGATCAGAAAACTGGCACCCATAATGACATCAGGAGAGACCAGTAGGATATTATTCAACGATAACAATGTTTGCCTGGATCTTTCCCGTTTGGCATTACTGATCCCCAAAGCACCTAGTGTACCGATAATTGTAGAAAAGACTGAGGACAACAGGGCGATTAAAATGGTATCAAGAAAAATAGCCAACATTCGTTTGTCATGAAACAGTTCACCATAGTGGGTGAGGCTGAAACCGCGGAAATTGGTCATTGTCGTTCCCTTACTAAACGAATAGATAATAAGGTAGAGGATGGGCATGTACAAAAGCAAAAAGATAATGACAATATAGATCTTTCCAAGCTTTGAGGACCGATTGCTCATTAGTTGCGCCCCCTCTTTCGTTTAGTGTTGGTAAACAGCATGACGACTACCATTGAGATGATCAAGACCACGCCAATAGTGGAACCCATTCCCCAGTTCATCGTTGTTAAGAAATGCTCTTCAACCGCAGTTCCAAGTGTAATGATCTTGTTACCACCAATCAATCTTGAAAGCATGAAGAGTGATAAGGAAGGGATGAAGACGATTTGAACGCCGGATTTAATACCGGGCATGGTCATGGGAATAATGATTTTGGTTAAGGTCTGCCAATTGGTTGCGCCCAGGTCATGACTTGCTTTGATATAAGAGTCGCTAATGTCGGTTAATGAATTATATATTGGTAAAATCATAAACGGAATTTGGATATAGGACGCAACGAGGATGAAGCTGGTGTCTGTAAACAGCATATGTTGAGCTGGCAGTCCGACTAATTCAAACAAATTGTTAACCAGTCCGTCATGGCTTAGTAGGCCAATAAAGGCGTATGCTTTTAGCAGCAGGTTAATCCATGTTGGTAAAATGACGAGTAGGATCCATAGATCACGATGTTTCAATTTACTGATGACCAATGCCATTGGATAACTGATTAGAAGAGAAATCAACGTGATTAAAAAGGCGTAAAGCACTGAGTTTGCCGTCATGGTTAAATAAGTGCCGGAGCGAAAGAACGTGGCATAATTATCAAAAGTAAACTGATGTGAGATGTTGAAAAACGAATAATAAACGATCAATCCCACCGGTGCGATTACAAACAAGGCCAGCCACATCATGTAAGGCGTGTAAAACATTGCTCTGAAGCTTTTTTTCAATGTTTTTTCCTCCCTATTCTTCGTAAGTTTCCAAACGAGAATTAAACTTGGCTTCGGTTTCGTTGTAACGCATGACGTGCATATCATTAGGGCCAAATGTTAACCCGATAATCGCATTGTCAGTTGTTGCATTGGTGGAATGAATCAACCATTCGTTATCCTGCATATCATAGGCGAGTATTTCATAGTAGTCACCGCGGAACAGCTGGGTGCTGACCTTAACCTGTAACTTTCCTTTTTCAGGAGTTGTGATAACAAGGTCTTCCGGACGAATCACAACCTCAACGGGTTCGTTTGGGCGCATGCCGGCATCCGCACATTCAAATGTATGTCCAAGAAATGAGACTTCGTAATCTCGGACCATGTGGCCGGGAATGATATTGCTTTCGCCGATAAAATCAGCCACAAAATGGTTGATGGGTTCGTCGTAGATGTCGACCGGGTCACCCTTTTGAAGAATCTGTCCCTTATTCATGACAAAAATTTGATCGCTCATTGCCAGTGCCTCTTCCTGATCATGGGTAACGAATAGGAAGGTGATGCCAAGGTTTTGTTGGAGGCTACGCAATTCATACTGCATATCTTTTCTTAATTTAGCATCCAAGGCGGACAGCGGTTCGTCCAGTAGAAGAACCTTCGGGCGATTAACAATTGCTCTGGCGATCGCGATTCGCTGTTTCTGGCCGCCGGAAAGTTCAGAAATCTCCCGATTGGCATATTGATCCAATTGAACTAATTTCAAAGCATCATGAACCCGTTCGGCCACTTCTGCTTTTTTGACTTTATGCAAGATCAATCCAAAAGCGACGTTTTCAAAAACGTTCATATTTGGAAAAAGGGCGTAGTCTTGAAAAACAGTGTTTAATTGACGTTTATTAGCCGGAATATCATTGATCTTTTGACCGTCAAATAATACTTGTCCGGAAGTTGCATCGGTAAATCCTGCAATTGTTTGAAGAATGGTTGTCTTTCCACAACCGGAAGGGCCAAGAAGGGTGTAAAATTCTCCTTGGTTTAGTTTAAAATTAATATCTTTAAGTGCGGTAAAGTCGTCATATTTTTTGTAGACGTGCTGTAATTCGATAATGGTTTTGCTCAATTCTTCGAGCCTCCTTGTGAGTAGTCTGACAGGGCTGTTGTTTCTTTAATCAGCTCTGCCAATTAATGCCTTGATGCACGGTGACTGCCGCCACCCTTAATTTTGTGGACGTGACGTTTAAAGGTTGTTTTGGTTTCATCACTAACGTATTTAAAATGACTCATTTGACCGTTAAAGGGTTTTCCGGAAAGTCTGATTTGCAGCCAGCGGGTCATGACGTTGATCATTGAGTTAAGATTTTCGGTTCTGGATGAAATGTTTTCCACGTTGGCTGCCTGCATAATATCGGTTTTAAGCCTGTTAACCAGATTCTGGTGATAATCAACCAATTCCTGAGTTAGTGGGGCGTCTTTATATTTATTAAACAACATTTCAATCTGGCGCATCGCGTCTTTTGAATTCTTAGGCTTATAGTATCTATCAGAATCTGACATAAGCTCACTTCTTTCTGTGTTGTCGGTATGTTTTCTCAGCTACAATTATAATGTACAATAGTATAGATTATCATTTTGGAGGCCGAAATTCTATGAAAACAATTTTAGCGATTCACACCGGTGGTACCATTTCAATGTCTCAAAACGAAAAGGGCGAAGTTGTTCCAAATGATGAGAACCCAATCGCAGAAGAACAAGTCATTTTGAATGGTCAAATCAACCTGATTACCGATGAACTATTCAATTTACCATCACCTCATGTCACACCTGAAGTGATGTTGCTGATTAAACAACGAATTATGAAAGCAATTAACGACGGCGTTGACGGTGTCGTGATTACTCACGGAACCGATACACTGGAAGAAACAGCTTACTTTTTAGATTTGACATTACCAAATACAATTCCAGTCGTAGTAACAGGAGCGATGCGATCGTCAAATGAAATTGGTTCCGATGGTTTATACAACTTTCGAAATGCAATTTTGGTTGCGGCAACTGATGAATCTTACGGTAAAGGTGTCCTTGTTGTGATGAATGATGAAATTCATACAGCTCGTTTTGTGACCAAAACCCATACCACTAATGTCGCAACGTTTAGAACGCCTACATTTGGTCCGATTGGAATTGTGACACAGAATAAAGCTAAATATTTTCAAGAACTCATTCAAACTGAGGTTTCCGATATTGATCATGTTTCTGCCGGCGTTTATTTAATAAAGGCATATGCCGGGATGAACGGCGATTTATTTGAGGCAATCAACCGATCGACTACTAATGGATTGGTTATTGAAGGCCTGGGTGCGGGAAATCTACCGCCCCAAACGCTTCCTGCAATTAAGCGCCTCATAGATAATAACATTCCCATCGTCCTGGTTTCCAGATGTTATAACGGTGTTGCCCAAGATATTTATGATTATGAGGGTGGCGGTATTCAACTCAGAAAAATGGGGCTGATTCTATGCCAGGGATTAAATGGGCAAAAGGCCAGAATCAAACTATTGGTTGGTCTTAGTGCACACAAATCCGGTGATGATCTACGAGCCTTCGTCAGCAATGCCATATCATAGATTGCACGAATATAAGCGCTTATAATTATGATAACGAATAATCTACGGATGTGAAAGAAGGTGTCTCTTTTGAAAACAATATATGAACAGTTGCGGTCAGCTCAAATTGATGAGCGGTTAATAAACGCCTTCCAAAAGAATAGCGATATCGTATATACGGGTGTCATCCAGTATTTGGGTGCTCAGGATTTTGTTATGCTGACCTATAACGATTATGGCATTCAAGATGGGGAAGTTTATTTAAAAATTAGTTCGGTTAAATCGATTGAAACAGACAGTTATGATCTTGCGAGCATGAAAGATCGAATTTCATTTGATGAAATGAATGACTTATCGAGCAATCCTTCATTTGATATGCCAATAAAAATGAGTGATTCTTTATTTGATCGGATTGTGAAAACGCTTTATGAAGAACAGCGGGTCTCATTGATTATTACGGTTGAAGATGGCAAACTTAAATATAGTGAAGGATTGGTCAAGGATGTTCGTGCGGATGGCCTGACGTTTTTAAACTTGAACAAATTTGACTTCTCCAAGCAGCGAATGATGGACTTCTTATTTGACGATATTCACGGTATTGAATTTGGTGGAACCGAATTACAATTGGTCCAAGAAACATTGGCAATGATTAAGCCTGAGAATCATATTGATGATGTAAGTGTACGCGACACGGATAAATTTAGAGAAACTATTGGAAAATTACGTGGTACAAATAAGGCTATCATTATTGATACTAATGATGAACGAAAATACTTTTATGTTGGTCAAGTGATTGCCGGCAATGCAAACGAGTTGGTGATGATGGTGGTTGACATGAACGGTCGTTTTGGCGGTTATGTTTGGATTCGATATGACGATATTAAAGAACTATTATTGGATTCGGACTACCTTCGTCTGATTCATCGATTTGTTAAATTGAATAAAGATGCCAAGCACTTTGTTTTGCCTGTTCTGAATGCCGAACGTGCCTTTGATGATACGGATAATATTTTAACGCATATTCTTTACCAGTCGATTAAGTTCAGAAAGATTATTCGGTTTGAGTTAGCCGATAAAGAGAATTTTGCGGCCTTTCCGACCAATTTAAATCTGACGACTGGTTTATTAACAGTGGAACTACTGGATGTTGATGAACAGACTGAATCAACAACAAAGCAGATTGGTATTGAGTCAATTCGAGAAATGGCATTTGATTATTTCAAAGCGTTCTTGTTAGAAAATCAAGTTGATTGAGGGGAATAACATTCATGGCAAAGAAGAAGTTTAAAATGCCAAAATGGATTCGCGATACATTGGAAGCCGTTAAATGTCGAAACCGTAATCAAACCAAGCAACAATCGAGGTAATCGAGATGCCAACCAGAAAGTTTGCTTTTTGTCCTTATTGTGGGACTAAATTAACGGAAAATCAGGTAACGTGCCCAAATTGTCATCGAAAATTGCCGATTGAAGAAGCCGCTAAAAAATCGCGACCTTCATTGAACCAACTGATTAGCAATCCCTATAAGGAAGGCATGGATCGTTACCACGAAAAAACGTCGGGAACTTCAAAGAAAAAGAAACGGTCATTTTGGAAGAAATTATTATAAGTGTGCGGAACAAAGCGGTTAGCACCCGGAATGTAAGGCGTTCTTTTTGGAAATCCCGGTTTTGAATTTTTAAAAAGAATCCCTTACATGCAGAATGTTGCTTGACGGAGCAGTCCTAAACAAGTGTGTGGCGCAAAGCGATATAGACGATTCGGCACAGTAAAATTAAAGTTATTATGATAAATCAAGATGAGTCACTTTAGCGTTTTAGTAACGTGCGCATAAGTGTCTTTTTTGATTTCAATTGGCAATGGGCATTTTTTGATGATTTCAGCATGCTTATGTAAACACAAACCAACAGGTTGCTTTATAATAATCTATGGCATGTACTGACTAAACTATAGTTGATTTAGGAGGCTTTTAAGTTATGAAGTATGCTGTAACAGGTTCAACCGGTCATTTTGGCAAGTACGCCATTTCGTATTTGCAAAAGTTAATTAAGCCGGAAGATTCAATCATTGCTCTGGCTCGAAGTATTGAAAAGGCAAAGTCTATATATAAAGACGGTGTTGAGGTTCGTCCGGGTACCTATGAAGATCCGGATCAGTTGATCGACTCATTGAAGGGTGTGGATAAACTACTGTTTATTTCATCGCAACCCGGTGCAGTGATGTCACGAATCGATCAACACAATAATGTGGTTCAGGCTGCTAAAGCGGCCGGTGTTAAGTTCATTGCATACACCAGCTTTCCACATGCAGACACGACAGAAGCACCCTTGGCAGCAGACCATAAGGCCACGGAGGCTTTGATTAAAAAGTCGGGTATTGCACATTCATTTCTTCGCAATAATTGGTATCTGGAAGATGAGATGAATTTTGTGGAAGAAGCTAGTAATGGTGAGCCATTTGTTTATTCCGCAGGGGATGGCAAGGTTGGTTGGGCCCCCGAAGCATTATATGCCGAAGCTGCAGCCACTATTTTAACGACTGAACAGCCAAAAGAAGTTTATGAATTGGCAGGTCCAATGCATACGTATGCCGAGTTGGCTGATGTGCTTCGAAAAGTGACCGGCAAACAATTTGAGATTGCCAGCGTTTCTGATGATGAATTTATGGCCAATTTAAGAAAGTATGTACCAGATCAGGTAGATGCGATTATGACGATGATTCAAAAATTAATTCGAAATCATGCTTTGGAAGAAGACACAACGGATTTGGCTGACGTATTACAAAAGCCCGTTCCAACTTTGGAGGAACAGGTACAAGCGTTATTTAAAGCGCCGGAAAAATAACCAGCCATTAAAAGCCAAAAGAGAGGCCCTTTGCAAAATGACATTGCAAAAGGTCTCTTCTTTTAGTTAACATCGCGATGTTGGGAAATAGGATTTCAAATAGTTCCTGCACGTTTAACGCACAAAGTCTTCAATGAGCTTCTTTTCCTCTGGTGTCGGTTGAGATTCCATCGACTTAATATCGTGGAGGCGTTCTACGGTAATCCGTAAATTGAATGCTAATTGCGTGTCTGGCATGTCGTTCTTCTTTTGGTAATTGATAATTTCTTCTGCTAAGGTGCTAAATTGTTCTGCCATTCTAAATTCCTCCATTGTAAGACTCGAGCTACTATATTCCTATTATAGCAATAATATGTGAAACGAACACATAATTAGCGATGTTTCAAGCCATACTCCAATAAGGCCACCAGAATAAACGCAATAATCAGGGCAATCCAAATGTTATTGTTTTGAATATAAAAATAATAAAAGATGCCAATTCCGATAATACCTTGAACAATGTAACGTTCCAGTCGGTTGGGGATCGATAGAAAAGCCAACCCGATTCCCAAAATAAAGCTGCCGACCAATACTTCCTGAGCACTATCAATCGTTCCGAATTGAGTAAACACCCCATAAAGATCAACAATGGCTCCAACAATTAAAGCAAAAATGCCAAACGCAAATGCGAATTGATTTGCCCGCATAAAAAACGCCCTCTTTCACTTCTCTCTATTACATTAATTATAATGCAAAAGTAGGAATTGCGAAATCTGGGGCGTTTTGATTATGTCAGAAAATTTTAATTTCTATTAAAAACTAATATCGAATAAAGAATAACATGACTTGAACGGCAATAATCAAGAAGGCAAACATTGCCCAGTCCAAGACTGTAATGCGGATAACCCTGTAATGGGTCCGTGGCTCGTCTTCCACAAAGCCGTGGGAAGTCATTGCTTCAGCTAAGTTCTGTGACCATTGGATGGATGACAGAATTGCCTTAAAGTAGAGCTTGGGAGACCAAACGTGAAAAACCTCTCCACGCATTAAGGCAGATGTTTTGATGATTTGTACTTCTTCCCTGATTTTGGGCATCAGGTTAAAGGCCGCCAGCACCCCGTAGGCAAACTTTGAGGGTAGGCGAAAGTCTTGTTCCAAAGTCAGTGCCAAGTCCGTGATACTGCTTGTTAACGTGAATGTTGCCCCTAAAAAGACGTAGGCGTAGATTCGTGTAAAAAGAACCCATGCAAAGTGGATCCCATCGGAACCATACAACCATTGTGAAACAAATAGGCCCAAAGCCGGAAAAAGCGGCCAGAATATAAGAAGAAACAATGTCTTAAAGTTCATCCGTTTAACCATGACATATACAAAACTAATCGCAATTAAGATAACGTTGACAATTAAACTTTGGGTAAACGAAATTTCCAAGGCTATTAAGACAACTAAGAGTAATTTCATTCCAGGATTCATTAGATAACCTCCTGGTAAGTCAGATTTTGATTTTCAAAATGGGCATGATAATCAATTAAGTCTTCCAGTCCGGATAATTGATGGGAAATGATGATTTGAGTTTGACCATACTTTGTTTTGGCCAGTTCTAAGAAATCGGTCATTAATCGCAGTGATTTGTAATCCAATCCTTTAAATGGCTCATCCAACAATAGGACGGGTGGGTTCATAATCAGCATTTCGACAATCTGAAGTTTCTTTTTTTGTCCCTCACTTAAAGAATAGACAACTTGTTCATCGCGACCCTGCATGCCCAATTGTGTCAGCATTTGTTCAACCTGTTCATGAGTGTAGTCTTGGTTAAACCGGTTTGAGAACGAAAGATCCAGTTCTTCTTTAACCGTGACGTTTAGAAATTGGTTTTCGGCATCTTGAAACAATAGCGTGACGTTCTTAGCATAGTTTAACGGCTTGATCTTTTTAATGTTCTTTCCGTCGTAAGAAATCATTCCGGCATACGGTAATAACTTGGTTAGTGCGTTAAATAATGTTGATTTTCCAATACCATTGGCACCGGTAATTAAAGTCGTTTTTTGGCGATAGAAATTAAAATGATCAAGCTGTAGGAGCAAAGAATCGTGCGGTGCCAATTTGAAATGACGTAATTCGATAACTGAATTCTTATCATCTTTCGGTGGTAACGCAAGCTGCTTATCAATTGTTTGGGTGGATTCAAAGTTATCAAAGAAATGTTGTGATTCCGCTTGATTTAATAAATCAATGTGATGGGTCTGGGGATCCAAATAATAAAATTCATCAATGACTCCCTGGTAATTTCCCAAATCATGGTCTGCAAGAATAATTGTTTTGCCGTGTTTTTCCTGTAATTCCTTTAGTTTGTGGATTAAATCAATTCTGGAATCAGGGTCGATACTGGCAAAAGGTTCATCCAATACAATAACCGGTGCATCCATGGCGACAATACAGGAAAGTGCAACCCGTTGCTTCTCGCCCCCGGAAAGGGTGTTGATGATCCGATCCCTTAATTTTTCAATCCCACAAAAAGTGAGGGCATGATCGATTATTTTATCCATTTGATCAGGTTGGGTTTGAATATTCTCAAGAACAAAGGTAAGCTCGTGGATGACGGTATCCATCGCAAATTGTTGATTGGGATTTTGAAACATCATTGCGACGTGGTTGCTGACATGGTTTCGGGGAATTTCCTTAATATTTGTATCACCGAATTTGATGGTTCCCGTCGCATCGTTGCCGATAAATCTTGGGTACAGCCCCGCAATAAAGTACAGGAGCGTTGACTTCCCACTACCGGATGGTCCGGAAAGCAGGGAAAAGTGATTGTGCTTGAATGTTAAATTAAGATCATTTAGTACCTTGGTCTCACTTTTGGGGTACTGATAGGTAAAGTCGCTAATCGATACGTCAGTCATGTCTAAAACCTCTGTTTATAGATTAAATGCATTACTACGATCCAACAGCTTAACGATCATTTTGGTGACAATGCCACCGAAAATAAAGGTTGAGATGTAACGAGTGATGAATAGTCCGATCAGAAGCGGTAATGCAAATTTATCGTATCCGTTTTTAATCATGTCCCAGGCGAAAGTTACAACAACGGTTGTAAAGATTGAAGCATTTAGTGAAACCCAGTCGTAACGTTTGTAGCCGGTGAAGGTAAAACCAAGTTCGGAACCAATTCCCTGAACCAGTCCGGAAATAAAGGCACCGGCGCCCCATTGACCGCCAAGGAAGACTTCAACGGCAGCACCAAGAAATTCACCAAGAAAGGCCGAACCAGCCGTTCGGATGATGAATCCGGTAAGCGGACCGGCCATGCACCAAAGCCCCATCAAAATATCATTGGCAAATGGCGCAGCACCAATTGGCGTGAGGGCGACCGTTAATGCAGTATAGAGAAAGCCGATTCCCCAAAAAATAATGCCACAAAAAATAGCAATCAAGGCGATCAAAATAATGTTGCGTAACGTCCATTTACTTTGATGCTGATTGTTGCTTGCTTGACTCTTGTTTTCCATAAAAAGACCTCCAAATAGTATAGTGTGCGATTCAAAGCGGTTAACACCCGGAATATAAGGCGTCGATTTGGGAAATCCCGATTTTGGATTTTTCAAATTGATCCCTTATATGGAGTGGTGTTGCTTTGAAGAGCAGTCCTAAAAAGTGTGCGATTCAAAGCGGTTAACACCCGGAATATAAGGCGTCGATTTGGGAAATCCCGATTTTGGATTTTTGAAATCAATCCCTTACATGCAGAACGTTGCTTTGAAGAGCAAGATAGTCCCTACACTGGAGTTGCGGATAAGGCGAGAAAATAACATGAATAAGATAAAAATTGCAAATAAAACTGAAAAATCCTGTCGCAAGCGATTTTAGTCAATAAAAAGAGGCTCGGACAAGATGTCCCAGCCTCGAAATTCATCAATACGCTTAATCCATTTCGTGCACAACGGAATATGCTCCCTTCGCTGGTATTATCCAGATCAGGTTCGATGGGTTTCTCTCAGCCTAAAGGCACCCCAGATAAGTTGTATCATCAAGGAACAGTATACTAAATATAAAATTGTTTTACAAACGGAGTGAAACATTTAAAATTAAGGGTGTAGCTTTTATTGGATACACAATTAAGTAAATGATTTGGATAAATATATAATATATTCGTAATTTAAAAATAACGATAGTCAGGAGAATTGCCGTGATTAAAGTAATTGCAAGTGATATGGACGGAACCTTTTTAAATGAAAGGGGGACATTCGATGAAAACAGGTTTCAAGGTGAATTGGATCGATTAGCCCAAAAACAGATGCATTTTGTTTCAGCCAGCAGCAATCATTATCAACATTTATTAAAAACCTTTGAACACGTGTCAGGGCCAATTTCTTACGTTTGTAATAACGGCGCGTTGGTTGTTGACGAACGCGGTGTCATTGTTTCGGAAGATATTATTGACCATTTGGTACTCCGAAAGGCACTGGATTGGATGTTAAAAACGTCAAGTTTCTTCGGGGCCGAGATCATCCTGGTTGGCCGAAACGGAACGTATTGCAATCTGCCAAGCCAATCCAAACGTTTTAAAGCGTCCAAGTATTTTTACGAAAATATGCAATCTGCCAAAGATCTGCGATTGGTTTTTGATTCAATTTATAAGATTGATATCACATGGGAGACGGGTGGCGTACTTGAACGACAAAATGAGTTTAATCATCAATTTAGCGGCCGACTGAGCGCAACGTCTTCGGGGATGAACGGATTGGATGTCATGAACGCCGGTGTGACCAAGCTGACCGGTATTCAACCACTGCTTGATGACTGGCGGCTATCATTTGATGACGTTGCTGCTTTTGGCGATAACGGTAATGATTTTGAGATGGTCAACGCCGCAAGGGAGGGCTATGCGATGAAAAACGCTGCCCAGGATTTACTGGTTAAAGTTGAACACGTGACTCATTTAACCAACGATGAACAAGGCGTTCAAGAACAAATTGATCATTATTTAAATGAGGAATAGGTTTTGATTGGTATGTTGCGCCAACTCGTCACTCAGAGAATAACTGAAGACCTGTTTTGAATCGTGATATCTAAAATAATAGGTTTGATCTGTTGAATCAAGAATCGAAATATAGTGGGTATAATTGAAGTTGGGGTGTTGATGCATGGATGGCTTGTATGGAATTGCAACGGTCGCCAAATCATTAAACAGTCGGTTTCGAGCCTCGAATTGTGTTCGACTGGGCTGGGCACCAAGTTTATTAATGGCGGTGACTAAAAATCTGGTTGTGGGTGTGTTGGTTGCTCGAGGAAACTTCTGGCTCATCACAATCTGTTGTGATTTTTGAGATAGTTCAGTTAAATCCTCATTAGTATGAAGTGATTTGGCAAAACGTGCCATATGTTCCGGATAGGTTGGCGAGTTGGTTAGAACACCGATTGAATCGGAGATGACTTCAAGACCTTTAATGGTTGGTTCTATTAGTAAGGTTTGACCTGCCTGATCAGCCAAAATCCAGTGAAAGGCAAAGATCTCATTGCCGGCCAGCCAGTTTTGACCAATAATGGCGATATGCGCCAAATCAGCTTTGACTTCTTGAAGCGAGGCGTGTTCACCAAGTACCCAGGGGAGAAAATCCTGCGGTGTTAAATTGAGCTTGTCTGCTATCGGTTTATCCAAATAATGGGCTTTAAGAGGGAACATTAATTCCGCGCAACTAAGCCCTTTGGTATTGACGCCATCGGCAACCAGTATTTGGTCATTTTCCTCGGTTCGACCGCCGCCGATATAAGGATAACGAATGGCACGTTTTCCCGATAAAGCGGTTTCATAATAGTCTTGATTAATAAGCGCTGGTTTCCAAGCTGCCCGGACCGGAAAATCCATTGTTCGGGCAAGCAGGACATGATGGTTTAAAGTTTGCAAAGTTAAACTGGTACACATGGGATCACCTCGTTAGTTTTAAGTGTTCGAAATGACAGTGCGATACGCCGTAATCTCTCGCACTCTCTTTAATATTAGTGTACACTGAAATCATAATTATTGTTAAAAGGGGAATTGAATGACATGGAATCCACCTGGAATTTAATTGGAATGGCTTTATGGCTTATTCTACTCATTTATTTAATTTGGATGGTTCACGATATGCGTAGTCGACGCCTAAAAGTAATCGTTCAAGAAAAGAAAGCATTTACTTGGCAGAACTTTTGGATTTCTTGTGGCGAACTGGTTGTCTTTTTGTTGGTATTTTGGGGGATGTCTTATACGACATTTTTCCAGGATGTCAAAAAGCTTAATCCGAATGCGGTTCGTGTTAGTTACTCTTACAAGCCGTTGATTATTCGTTACAAGACCGATCAGTCCGATTACGTTACGGTTAATAATGGAAATGGCCGGAAGCCGATTCAACGATATACATACTATGTTGAAGGGCGAAAATACCAGACAGACAGTACAAGTGCAACAGTGGTTTACGGCAAATCGAACTTGAACGTTCAGGCCGAAGCTTACAAGTGGAATAAGGAATGGCTGAATCATTTGGATGATCGTTATCAACACGCATGGGTTGGAACGGTCACAACGACATACAAGAAGAATTGGTTCAACGGAATAGGATTACATGCGGGTCGGCAGGCTGACCGGTTTAATTTAATCCGAATTCCGGATAAGTCATTTATGACAGTTGAAAAATGATGTCGAACGACTAAAAATCGCTACAAATCAATTGTGCATCATAGCTGATTATTTCTGATTAAGTATGAGGGTGAGTTGAATGCTGATGAGTATTTTTCGGTTTTGGCTTCACGTTCTACCCATCATTCTTTTATTGATGCTTGCTTTCACAGTTGGGTTCTCCTTGGGAATTTAAGACAATAATCAGTACAAAAAATGGTACCTTCTTAATCAAAAAAGATTGAGAGAGTACCATTTCTTGTAGCCTAATGAGTTATGCGAAGCGAAAATAGTCAGTTATTAATTCATTTGAACATTTTTAGCACTTGGCACATTTAGGACGTCTGCCGCAATTTTGTCGGCGGTCTGTAATGCCGGATCATTAACACCCGGACGAGGACTCGCAGAAGTGATGTATCTGAGCCCTTCTAAAGAAAGTCCCCAAATATAGATCGCATTTTCAATATTGCCGGCTTTATTTAGTAATTGGTCAGTCGTTGGATCAACATCAACGGATGCCATCCGAACTTCCTTTTGGTCCGCTTGCAGAATGCGGGTTCTGGCACGTCCGTTTTCCACTAAGTTTTCCAAAACCGGATTGGCGCTGATATCCAAATCCGGTTTCGGAACTCTGGCCTCAAGCAATGTCGATGATTTGAATTTGTCGGTATTTCGTTTAGGCGCAGCGGTCACAAACCAACCGTTTTCACCCTTGACTTCCATTCCCGGTGCCAAAATGACCACAATACCACTTCGAATGAGTGCGGAAAGCTGTTCGCTTCGAAGGGCAGGAGCGCCGATTGATAGGAAATTATTATCGCTGTCGAATTTTCCGAGAAAATCGTTGATATAGTCAACGTTTGATAGGCGTTCTTTAGCAATCATTTGCCGAATTTGGGTTCGAAAATCACGTAGTAGTTCTAGCGATGAGCCCAATGGCCCGGTCTTAGAACCCTTATTAGCATCAACTGTGACGTTATCCAGCCAATTAAGAATAATTGACTGGTAGTTCTGGGTGCTGACAGCTTGAACGTCTTTAAATGGATTCAAAATGTAATCCCAATCAAAGCGATCTTCTTCATCAAAGCCAAATGCGTTAACAACGGCTTCTGGGTCATCAGCTGCGATAAAGTCTTTTTTAAACTGACTTGCGTTTTTGCTTGGATAACGTTCATCAATCATCAGGCTATAGTAAACTAATGCCATATCTAATTTTAATAAGTCGATAAATTTGGCATATGGTAACTTGCCGTTAACTGATGCAGCATCCATTTTGGCATCGGTTAGAAAAGCGGGTTCGGCCTGTTCGCCGTATCCTTTTTCACTAACGGCTTTTGGATAATAAGGAATCCCACGACGTGAACCGGCAATGATTCTTGGTTCGCGTCCGGATGGTTGATAGGAAAGACTACCGTCGTGGTTATGCATAAATTGACCGCCACGGCCAAGTGTTAGCTCAGAAATATAATCATTAAAACTCAAGCCAAGGCCACGAATAATAATATCTTCACCGGCGGGAATACCGCTTAGATCAGCATCTCCCGGATGAGTTGGTGCCAGATATCTTAGATGATTATCTTCAGCATACTGAGCCAGTGCCTGTTCGGAATCGTTTAGGTAATTATCCTGTTGACCAAGAGCCATGACGACTTTATCAAAAGTAAAGCTGTGATCAGGCGTTTGAAGAACCACCTTTCCGTCAGGCTGCGTGTTAAGGGCGGTCACTTGTTCAGGATGAACAGTCGTCGTAACTTCTTCCGGTTCTAATTTTAATAAATCATCATAGAACCATTGGATATAGGCACCGTACAGTACTCGTGGTGCGTAATCTTTACTGCCAAGATTATCGGCGGCATCAATAATCTGATTTGAATAACCATGTGTTGTTAAATATTCATGGGCTTCGTGGCTGGGCGCCCACTCAAACAGGCATGGGCCATCGAAAACCTGACCGGTCATATTAACGGATTCATCTGTAAACAAAGTCACCTGATCAGCTGGGGTATTCATAATTAACCCTTCCCATTGATCACTGCGCCAAACCCGGCCGCCGACACCATATGGGTCAAACAAGGTAATTGAAAGTGGTTCTGACTGATCAGAGTTATATTTATATTGATTAAATAGTTGGGAGGTCACAAGGATACCCCTTGGACCTGCCCCAATGATTCCAACTTCCATTTGTTTTCTCCTAAATAAGTTAATAATCTTTTGGATCTACTTCAAGCGGACCGAACTCGTCAGCGTTCGAATCGCGGTAGTCCCACCATTCGTTTTCGTAACCGACAAAGCCGGCCTGCGTCATTGCGTGATTTAAAATATCGTAGTTCTTTTGCGCTTCTGTTGACCAGTTTGGCTTTTCACTACGCTTTGCCAGACCGGTAAAATCATCAAATGGTGTCGGCATTTCCATGTTATTGCCGGCTTGGTCAGTTAAGGTAAGGTCAAATGTAACACCTTTTTGGTGACTAAAGTTGGGATTTGGCTCAGCTACCCAAATTGGATCGGGGTAAACTTCAAATAACCGTTTTTGTGCGTAGATTGGACGATAAGCATCCCAGATACGAAGCCGGTAACCTTGATCTTTCAAAATCTTACTGGCGTTTCCAAGCTTTTTAACGGTGTAAATTCTGGAAATTGCCTGGTCGAAATCATAAACAATCTGATGGGTAAAATTATCGGTGGTTGCGTACTTGAGATCAACGATGATGTCGGGGTCAACGTCGTGAACGTTTAAATAGCCTTGATCCTTTTTGCTGGTCATGTGCGGTTCCTCTTTTCCATTTTATTGAGTGGCAGGCGCTAATAATTATTCACCTTCGAATTGGTTGCCACGGTAGATACCAATGTCATCAACATAAATTTTACCAGTGTATGCTTTGGCTTGATCCTTTTCCATGCCAACCTTTGGATAGGCAATTGTTGAAGTAGAAGCTGCCTTGATGGCGGTTCCCATAACGTTGCCGGTATCGCCGTTTAAGCCGGATGGAATATCTATAGCGTGAATATTGGCGGTTGATGCGTTTGCCTTGTCGATTGCGGTAGCAAAGTCCCCACCGACATTACGTGAAAGGCCACTGCCGAACAAGCCATCAACTATTGTAGTGTATTTATCAAATTTTTCATCTAAAAAGACTTTTGGAATTTGATAGTAATCACAAATCTTTGCTTGAGCAATGTGGTCATCGCTGGCATGAGCGGGATTTCCTACGGTTAATGTATGAACGTGATAGCCGTGAGTGGCAAAAAGTCGGGCAACCACTAAAGCGTCGCCACCGTTATTACCGGTGCCGGCGAGGATTAGAATTTTGCTTAAATCGAGGTCTTTATTATCAAGCATATTTTCATAAATTTTAAGGCCGGCACGTTCCATTAACACTAAGGAAGGGATGCCTATTTCGTTAATGGTTTTGGCATCCAGTTGACGTGATTCTTCTACTGTAATTGTTTGTGTCAAATTTAAAAACCCCCTTAATAAAAAATGACAATCATACAATTTCAATGGTCGACTAAAATGACAAAAAAAGCAAGTGATAAACCCGATTTCCGACCGTGGTACAATATAATATGGAAATTATTAAAGTAGGCAAAGTTGATTTTGAAATGATTCAAAAAATCATTAAAGGAGTTGGAGAAAATGTCATTGGAATATCCGGAAAATATGCGCGAGTTTGAAGATAAATTTGCGATTAAAAAGGCACATGACCCCAAGGTAACAAGAGAGCAGGTCATGCGCCAGACGATTCAAGAGACTTTTCAGGCTTATTTAGACTACGCGGAAGACGGTCATTATGACACAGGCAAGCTTGTTGGTAATGAACTTCAGGTATTTGATTTGAAAAATAGGGTGACTAAAAAAATTCAACCGTTAACCGATTCTTTTGAACAAGACTTTGAGACCAATACCGATAAGCTTTTAGGGTATTTAGAAGACGAAGCTAACAAAGCGGCGGAAATGTAAGTTGATTTTGTGGTTGTATTAATATTCAAAAAACGCTATAATTAATAAATGTAAGGCGTCCTTAGTGTAATGGATAGCACATGAGATTTCGGTCCTCATGATCCGAGTTCGACTCTCGGGGGACGCATCAAATAGTCGTTACATGCTGTTACTATAGCATTTGTGTAAATGCTTGCGGCACATTTGCAGCATTTACGTTAATTTGCGAGGAAATCACTGAATTTTTCAGTGGTTTCTTTTTTTATACTTTCATCTAAGTGGGGGTAAGTGTTTAAAACCAGTGAGGCATCTGAATCACCTAATTGCAATTGAATTGATTTAAGATGTATATAACTAAATAATTAATTTTAAAAAGAAAAAGAATAAGTGAATTGACGAACAAAATACACATGTATATACTTAGGGTGTGTTATAAATCTCACTACTTAATAAGAATGAAGGCTATTTCGTAGTGACTAAAGTTATAGGGGGTATTTTCATGAAGAAATCAAGAATCATTTTTGTGACACTGTTAACCTCATTAGGGTTAGCCGGTGCCATTGGATTACAAAGTAACAATTTTGCGGGGGGGGGGTCCTCTAAGCTTTGAAATCACAGCTAAGGCTGATGGTGTTCAAAGTCCTGTTAAAAATGTCGTTGGTAATATGACGCAGACACTTACTCCTGAAAGTCCAACTACTTTGCCGCAAATCCAACAGGCAATGTATCTTACAGCAGATGGTGCAGATACTGTCTATGCAGGTACGGGAAATGATAAGGATGGTCGTGCTACAACTTATATTTCTAAGGGCGTTAAAGATTTAACGATCAACATTCCAATAAAAAATACAAGTACTCAAGATGTCTTTTTGAATGAGGCCGTAATTTTTGCAGATACTAATTCCGATGGTGGGCCAGCTTTCAAAATTGGTAAGAGTGCAACAAGTACAGACTATTTGTTGACACCAACGCAGCTTGGGGTTCCATCTACTGATATTTGGGCTGGAACCGAAGGATGGCCAGAAGGCTTAAGATTTAATGCTGGGGCATCTGGTTTCTATGACTTTAAACCAGATGGTACGCTTACTGATCAACAAAAAGTTAATGCCGTTGGTATTTGGGGTACACTGAAAGCCGGTGCAGACTTTACGCTTAAAATTCCGGTATACATTTCAAATAGCGACACGCTAAAAAATGGTGCCGTATATCCACTGTACTACGCTAGTTGGAATACAAGTGGTGCAGACAGTGGTTATCTCAATGTTGGTACCTTTGCAAGTAATGTCAATGGTAAGAATGCAACTATATCGGCTAATACACCTATTACGGCGTCAACCTTTAATGCCGATCCTGCCAGTGCAACAGTTGCTAAGGTAACTAATAATAAGGGTGAGACTGTAACGCAAGAATTTGCTTCTAAGACCCCTGGAACTTATAACGTTACACTAACTGCCGATGGTTATGGAGACACAACCTTTACATTAACAGTTACCAATGGCGGCGGAACTGGTGGTGGTTCAACCGGTGGTAATACTGGTACTACTACTGTTCCAGTAACACCCCTTACACCAGCCACTAATGTACCAACTAATTCGTCTTCCTCCTCGTCAACAACTAGTTCAAGTAGTTCTACACCAACCACGACAACGAAACCTTCTACTTCAGTAGGTCCTAACATTGCTGTTAAAGGTGAAGCTGTTTATGCTACTAAGAAGATCGCTTTGTATAAGAGTACCAGCTTCACCAAGAGTAAACGAATTGCTTGGTACCCTAAGCAAAAACGGATTAACCGGCCAATGTTTGTTGTTACTGGTTACAAGCGAACTAGTAATGGTACTTTGAGATATAAAGTTCGTGATGTAAACCATGGCCGTAAGACTGCTGGCAAGACTGGTTATATTACTGCTAGTCGCAAATATGTTGTACCAGTTTATTACGCAGGCGTTCCAAAATCAAAGAAAATTACTGTGATTGCTAAAAAAGGGATTAACACTTACAAGTCAGCTAACTTAACTGGTAAAGCTAAGCACTACAAGAAGGGTGTTCGTTTGACCGTTAAGAAGCTGGTTAAGCATAATTTAACGACTCGTTATCAATTGAGTAACGGACATTATGTCACAGCAAATAAGAAGTTAATCATTGCTGGTAATTATTAAAAAGCATGATTAAATAAATCAGAATATTAGATTGACGAAAAAGTGGTGAAGTAAGGTTCGCCACTTTTTTGTTGGGCAGATTTAAAGAACATCCTGATTGCGAATTTATGACGAGGTACTTTGTACGTTATCTCTTGATAGCAGGATGGCTAAAAATTGCTATTAGGTATACAGTAGCCTATGAAACCTCAACTTAGCTAATTATGACTGCATTTTTTGTAAATCGGTAGTTAGTAAAAACACTAAGAGCAATGAGATAGCGTAAAAATGGTGTGGTAAATTGCTTGGAATTTAGTTATGATTAAACCTGTTTGGGGTGTGATCTATGATTAATCTAGGTGAATTGTATGAACAAAGTGGACAAACGTTTTATACATGTTTGAATTTTACATTCATATTATTAGGCGTTGTAGCTATCTTTCCAACGCTTAACTGGATTGGATTATTATTTTTTATTTATAATCAGTCTTATAACCACTCACAGTTGCAAAGTGGAAATATTTCTACATTTTTTATTGCTTTCGTGGCAGGTGCATATTTATTTGAACATTCAAGTAAATTTTTTGATGAACACGTTCCTCCATTCATGACAACCAATTTTTACAATTTTAATAAATTAATAATTCTAAGGTTTTTTAATCTTTTTGGAGTTATGCAAAAAAATAATATTCAGTATCCAATTACTGAAGGAATTGCATTAAGTGTTCAAGAAGCACTATCTATTGAAAACCAAGATAGTAATGTACAAAGGCGGTTAAGTATTTTAAAAATATATTTACGTTTTTCGAGTAGCTATGAAGGAACTTTTAAACTGCTTTGCTATATAGATTTGATTGCCTGTATTAGCAATCTTTTGTTAGCAGACATATATATGGCTGTGTACGAATTAATTTTGTTTGCAATGTTTTATATATTGTGGCGAATTATGACATATTGGAAGAGAACCCTGCTTTGGAGAATTTTAAATAATTATTGGCTAAGTAATTCAACCGCTACTCCCAAGCCAAAATCATTGGCAAACCAATGGTTTAAGAAAGCGATAGTTGATAACATGGAAATATTTAACCAAAAAGAAAGAATACTTATGCGAAAAGATATTAAGAATAGTTCTAATATCAAATTCAAACGAAAGTGATTATGTATCTGCCCGCCAGCTAGTTAATTTTTTACGGCATTCTTACGGCATTTGTATTCAAAATATGTTCAATCCTGAATAGATAATTTTTGAAGAATGCTGTTAGGTCAATGATTTTTGAAATTATGTGAATGTACGAGAACCGCCATTTAGTTCTCGGGGGACGCATAAGTAATTGAATCGAGTTTGTTAAGGAAAGTCGCTGAGAGATAGGCAATTTTTTTGTTTTAGTTCAGTTATATTATTGGTTGTATGTAAAGTGGGGAAATATATGAAAAAGATATCGACAGTTTCAAGCTACTTAAAAGTTATTGAAAAGCTTCCACTAGAACCATTTCTCTTCAGAGGGGAAAGTAAAGATAATGGTGATAGTAAAAATATGGCTACTTTATTTAGAAGGGTTCATTCAGAGACGAAGACATTTCAACGGCATGATTCAGTGGAGACAAGGACATTCTATAGTTTTATAACTGACTATGGTTTAAATTCAATTTTAAATGAGTTTCACGCTGAGACAAATAATCGATCAGCTGAGATAGATCAAAATTTTTTGGCATATTGTCAACATCATGGAATACCGACTCCGCTTTTAGATGTAACAACTGCACCACTAGTTGCTCTTTACTTTGCTTGTGGTGATGCGCTTAATCTTAATAAAAGTAAATTCAGCCCAGGTTACGTTTACATATTTGATCCTGATATGTTTATTCCGTTAGATCCTAAATATTTAGAATATTCATTCCAATTAAAATCTCTTGATATATTTTCTCAGACTAATATTAGCAATCTTACATCTAAAATTAGTGAAGTTCTAACACAAGGCATATTTTCAAATAAGAAGAAATATATTGAAAGATATATTGAATCCGAGTTAATTCCGAATATTCAAAAATATCTAGGTCAAAGTCATTTTCAAAAAGACGGATGGCAAAAAGAAATTGGCGAGTTAACAGCCAACATTGCTGACCTTGTGAAAATGGTTAAGAAATCAGACTCTCGATTATCTACTTCATATGAGAATTATATGACATATGCATACAGGGATTTCAATGTAAAAGATGTCAAACAGATGCCAACATATACTAGCCTTCCAAATCTTCTGGGATTCCTTATTGATATAGCAAGAACGACATCTGTCGGGGGCAATCATTTTATTCCAAACATTTATTTTACTTTAAAACCAACAATTAATTTTGATAGGATGAGAGCTCAAAGTGGAAGATTCATTTTTCAATTAAGCGACTCAAGCGGTTTTTATAATCAAGATTCTTTTGGTAAGCAATCGTTTAAGGATGGCCGATCGGTAATTGGGCATGAAATCCCCATTTATAGGACAATTCAGATAGCAAACAAACGGAGAATTTTATATGAACTTGATCATTATTTTGGGATAAATCAAAAAAATTTATTTCTTGATGATGATCATATTTGTCAATATTTAAAGTTGGGGCTTTATCAGAATGCAGTGTTGAGACAAGAAGACTGAGGATATTTAATATAATAATCATTTATTTGATCCTGCTTGGTTCGAAACCACATATAAAAGAAAAAAATTCCAACAACTGGATTGATAATCGATATGCTGATTTGCCTGTTCAAAATATTCTTCTCAAGGTATTTATGTTAGTAGCCATGTTTTTACTTTGGTATGTGTTGGTATCCGCTTTTTCACTGTATTATCAAATGGCGAAATAATCACGAAAATGTTGGATTTGTTATTTTTATGGCATTTTCGTTTTTTATTTAATCATTACTTCTTGTAAATCTGGATGGACGTGAGTTGCCAATGATAATTCTCCTTGGTCATAATAATGCCGGTAGTCCTGCCGTTAATTGCCCCCGTGTAATAGCCATCGCTTGAGTCACCGAGGTTTCCTTGAAAATCTGATAGATCGCCTATTTTACTGTCGGGAGAATTTTTTAGGAAACAAAAAGTTTCTCTGTTAACTGAAATAGTGTTCAATCTTCTTAGATGTTTTTCTGTATGAGAGGCCAAAAGTGAGTCTATTTGAACTCGCAGGTCGTACTTAACATTGTATCCCATATAGAAGAATAAAAATATTCCCAGAACTATTATCGATAAGAGTATCAATAACGTCATTTTAAATGTTCGATGTTTGGACTTATTAAGTCGCTTTCTTGGCATATATTCACCTGCTTGTTGAGTTGTTTTACCTACAGGATACCGCTACTTTGTCGATCATCACCCTGCATATAAGTAACCTTTATAATATTACAAACAAAAAACCATCAGCTTTCTTCCGAAAATGTAAAGTGAACCCTTAAACTTGGACAACTTTAAGGGTTCACTTCAATGTGATGGCTTTTGTTATGACTTAGTTGACATCCTAAGTGCTGGATGAATGCTCGTGATACGCTTAGGATTTACTTATTGTCTAGATGTCAGCTTATTTGATCCTTATGTGGCCAACTTCGGTAATAAATCGATAGGTGACAGGATTTTTGATGTTTGAATGACCATATTTCTTAACTGAGTGCCCAAAGATGGACTTACTGCCCACAGACGTTGAAGCAGAAATTTGGGTTCGATGGTTTCGTTTAACCCGACCGTCGATCGAACCGGCTTGGCTGTTGGCAGAAAAATATTCTGAGACGTTCTGCGTATTAAATGAAATATTGCCGGCATCTGTTTCGGCCGATAAGCGGTCAAATTTGTTGGATTTTAAGTTGATTCTTCCAAAATCATTGTGAACCGAACCGTCTTTAAAGTTACTTGAAGAGATCGCAATTCGTCCCATGTTATCAACTTTTAATTTATCAGATGCCGCAATGTTATTAAGTGAAAGATGGGATTCGCCAGAAAAGGAGAGTCGTTTTGTTGAGAGGCCGTTAAGAGTAACGTGACCATCCAAGTTATCACTATCAAATTCGTTAATATCACAATTGATTGTGTTAAATTTAGTGTTTTTAGGAACTGTAATAACCGTATTGCCAAAATTATCTCTGACGGTGTGGAACCCAAATAAAACAAAGGCTTTTTTCCAATGCTTGGATCCCTGAACATTTAAGAGGCCATTGGTGCTAGTAACTGTTGTTTTATCAGGATAGGTTACTTTGATTTTTGAAACCGGGCCTCTTTGAATCGTTACCGGGTTTGAGGTAGAGACTTTAAGTTGTTTAACTTTTGTAAAATATGCTGAACGTTCTCTATTTTTTCCAACACCTTCAATATTAAGTCCATGGTCCCAATAAACAGTTTTGTAACCGCCATGACTAAGTCCAACAGAAAAACAGATAATACCAAAAATAAAAATGCACAATCCGATTAGAAATGTTTTTTTCATCGTTGGTAACCTCTTCTCTTTTTTTCAGCCTGATTCTTAGGCATGATTTGATCATATAACCATTTTGAAAAAAGTGTCATTTTATGGATCAATCTATCAATTGAATTCTTAAATGCCGGAACAAGCATGACTAAAATGCCAATAAACGACAAGCCAATGCCAAGATAAAATAGTCCGGTCCAAACTTGTATTAATATGGTGCTGACCCCGATTGCTGCCGACCAAAGTCCGCTGATAACGGCCGTAAAGAATATGGCAATTAGACTGATGATGAGTGCACCTGCCACAGCAATTACTGCTACCAGAAGGGCGCCTGCAACAACGATAAGCGGGATAGCGACGGGTGAAGAAAATAGTGCTAATAAAATGAGCCAAATGGTTTTAACGTCGTTTTTTGAGCGTTGCTTTTTTGAGGAAGCAGTTCTTGGAGCAGTTGAGGCTTTAATTGAGTAATCAGCTAAGATCTTTCTTGCAAGCTGGCGCGGTGTTCCTAATTCTTTAACGCATGCATTATAAGAATCAAAGTGGCCGTCCTGTAAGTATTCTTGATAAAAGTGAGTGACTTCTGTCCTTTCGTCAACGGTTAATTGGTCTAATAATAATTTGAATTCTTCCATGTAATGGTTCATGAGAGCTCATCTCCAAATTGTTTAGTTGGATGTATTGGATCGGTGCTGGCAATAATTATGTAGCGAACAGGAGCTATTTAGTACTGCATATTGTTGAATCAGCAATACTATATATCATATAACATTATCTTGGCTAAAGATTACCTCTTAAATTTAAGTTTGTCAATGAAATAATCATTGGATTTGGAGTTGTTTTTTTGACTATCTAAAAGAAGGGATGTTTCTTTAAGAAGCTTTAGCAGATGGTTATTTAAGCGTGCAGCTAACATTGACCAAAAATGAATGAAAGTTGTCGCTTAAACATGGTATCCTATTGGAAGAAATGATTTTTGACATTAATTCAAGTATTTTTAAAAATTCTTGGCACATTTTGACGTACATAGTTAATGTAAACCGTATTTCCAGAAAGGTAGAAAATTCCAATGACACCCCAAGCACTTCTAAAAACCAAATTCGGATATGACAGCTTTCGACCGGGACAGCAGGCGGTTATTGACGACATTCTGGCTCATAAAAATGTCTTGACCATTATGCCGACCGGCGGCGGGAAATCGTTGTGTTATCAAATCCCGGCGTTGCTGTTAAAAGGGGTAACACTTGTCGTGTCACCACTAATTGCATTGATGAAAGATCAAGTGGATGCCCTGAATGAAACCGGCATTCCCGCTACCTTTGTTAATAGCACGTTGAGCTTTGAAGAAATTGACGAACGCTTTGAACAAGTCAGAGAAGGGGCCGTTAAGTTACTTTATGTCTCCCCGGAGCGACTTGATTCGGGCGCATTCTCACAGTTGGCCAGCCTACCGATTGATTTGGTTGCCGTTGATGAAGCCCATTGTATCTCGCAGTGGGGACATGATTTTCGACCAAGCTATTTAGCGCTAACCGATCGGCTGCATGAACTGCCGACACGGCCCACAATCGTCGCATTGACAGCGACTGCCACACCGCGAGTTGCCGAAGACATAAAGGCACGCTTAGACCTTGTAGATGAAGTTAAGACCGGTTTTGAACGGGATAATTTATCCTTCAAAGTTGTTAAAGATCAAGACAGCGATCGATATTTACTCGATTATTTGAAGCTTAACTCGGATCAGTCAGGGATTATCTATGCCAGTACACGTAAAGAAGTTGAACGCTTGACAAAATTGCTGCGGAAGCGTCATTTCTCGGTAACGATGTATCATGGCGGTCTAAGTCGAGAAGAACGTCGGCAAAACCAGGATGATTTTTTATATGATAGAGCATTGGTTATGGTTGCGACTAATGCGTTTGGAATGGGAATTGATAAAAGCAATGTCCGATTTGTGATTCATGATTCGGTTCCCGGAAGTTTGGAAGCTTATTATCAGGAAGCGGGTCGAGCCGGACGGGATGGTTTGCCAAGTGAAGCGATTTTATTATTTAAAATAGCAGACGTTCAAACGCAACATTTCTTCATCGACCAGTCTGATCGTGACGAACAAAGTAAGCAGCGTGAATATGAAAAACTACAGGTTATGACGCAATATGCCAATACGGAACAATGTTTACAGCAGTTCATTCTTAACTATTTTGGGGAGGATGGGCCTACATGTGGCCGATGCAGTAATTGCCTTGATACCAGGGATTCTCAAGATATTACAATTGATACGCAAAAGGTATTGTCGTGTGTTCGCCGGATGAATGAACATTTTGGGAAAACACTGGTTGCTCAAGTACTGGCGGGATCCAAGGATCAAAAAATCAAAAAATTCCGCTTTGACGTACTTTCAACTTACGGTATTATGAAAGGACGGTCAAAAAGGGAAATTGCGGAATTAATTGATTATTTGACGGCTGCAGGGTATTTGGCCGCTGATGGTGGTCAATATCCTGTTTTAAAAGTCACGGCCTTGGGATTAACGGTGCTGCAGGGAAAAGAGAAGGTTTCGCGTAAAATGGCAGCCAAGGCAACTAAGAGTTTACCGGTAAATGATGAGCTGTTTGAACAATTACGTCAATTGCGTCTTCGATTGGCCGAAAAGCAAGGTGTACCGCCCTTCGTTATTTTTTCAGATAAAACACTACATGAAATGTGTTCCGAAATGCCTACCAACGCATCTGAACTATTGGATGTTAAAGGTGTTGGGGAGAGTAAGTTGGATAAGTATGGCGATCAATTCCTTGAAGTGATTTCGAGTTATCAAGATGACGTGAAAGTCTAAGTAAAAAGCCATTGAAGACGTCAGTTGGCCGAAGCCCTCAAGCTGGAATAATGGTTGAGTAGAATAAAAGCAGTCCGTTAACTGATATTGTCTCTACGTTTTTCGTTGAGATAACGTTAATGGGCTGCTTTTTTGAACCGGTTCCTTTGATAAAGGCCGGCTAACTATTTTTTGGAATTTTATTAAACTTTTGATGCAGTGTTTTTAAAGCTTTGTCCATGCGACTTTCTATATCATCGAATTGTTGATCGGTCTCTAAAGCCACAAAACTAAGGCGAAAGCCATTCGTTGGACTACCAAAGTAGGGCGCTGGCAAAATCAACAAACCATACTTACGGAAAAGAACGTAATCCCGTGGTTGAAGTTGCGGCAGGTGCAGTAAATTAATCCAGAGAAAAAAACCGGTTTGAGAAGGGGTGATGCTAATCCAATCACACTTTATCAGCGGGGACAGTTTCAACAATAACTGTTCCTTCTTAGCCGATAAACGCTGGTGTAATTGGTTCTGTTGATCTTTAAAAGCCGGACTACATAAGAATTCTTGGGCGACT
>Ga0214925_100262_pt1 | contig 36072 bp, 35 predicted proteins | sample Stichaenrichment_FD_168299 | JGI IMG/M metagenome (GOLD analysis project Ga0214925, IMG submission 168299) | Xylose enriched microbial communities from anaerobic bioreactor in Madison, Wisconsin, United States - 63SRT | ecosystem: Engineered > Bioreactor > Anaerobic > Unclassified | place: USA... | reverse complement strand
ACCCCTACGTTTATTTAGCTTTAGAGCCAAATCTATTATAAGTCGGGAAGGGTCGGTTCACTCGAATTTTTACAATGTTTGACGTTATTTTTACGTTCGATATCAAATAGACACAAATGGTACCGAAAGGATATCCCTGATCCTGAAAAAAGATTAAACATGACTTTTATAGATGCTTAATTATCATGGGTCATTGTCAAATTGTTAACCATCTTCCGAACTTTATCCCCCGCTTTATCAGCATTGAGTTGCTTAATCAACTTAGTTTTGGTAGTTGCTTCCGTCAGATTTTTATGAAATGAGTGAACGACAAAGCTGTGGTAAATGATACGTCCGTCTTTTTTTATCTCAAACCAGTTCGGTTCAAGGTTCTTTTCATTAGTGGTGATATTCTTGTCGGGCCACACCAAGTAATGAGTACCACGATCAGTATGGTGGCTTTCAATCTGCCAACCAAGACTGAAGTCGGATACTTCCTGCCAGCGTTGAATTTTAACGTGTTTCACTGCAAAATAAATGATGCTGCAAAACATCAATTTCCGATTCTGCTTCAGCTCATCCCTAGAAAGTGGTGTAACTGTCTTTTTTTGAGAGCTGATCTTTTTTGCGATTCGTTGGCTATTTTGCGTTTGGTGAGAATGATGGTTATTAACATTGGTCAGCGAGAAAAATATGACACCCAATATGATGACCATCAGTGCACCAAAACTTAGTCCCTTTTTCATCGCCATGTCCTTTCCCTTGCTTGATTAGAACTAATTATTTGCTATTTAAAATAACTCGGGTCATTACTTCCAAATAACCACTGATAATAAAACGGTTGTTTGCCAACCTGAAAGTCGGTCCATTTAAAAAGATAGAAATAAGATTTTTCATAAAATACTTTGTGTCTCTTCCCAAGATTTTTAACAGTTAAACGGTAGCCATGGTGACTCTTCTTCATTCTCAGTCCGTCAACCGGATGATGAAAATAAAGATAGTAGTTGTTCTTTTTAACCACAAATTTCTGAACTTTTCTTGAAACGGAAGGTTTAATAGTAAAAAGTGGATTTCGATCACCCATAACTTGGTTATATTCCCAAGCGGACTGAATATGATAATGCTTCAATTTACTTGAACGATAATATTGAAGATAACCGTCCATTGTGATGTTAAAAATCGGCTGATAATCCTTGGCATTCGAGAGCGTGAACCTGCCAGCCTGTAACTGATCGGTTCTAATCGGCAGCTTTAGTTTATAAAGCTTGAAATAAGTCGTATTAAAGTGGGTAGTTTGATATGAAAGCGACCATGAAACATGCTGCTTCTTGTGATAGCTCAAAATACCGGGAATTAACGTCACTCTCGACGGCCTCCCATTTTTTGCTTTCTTATTGATAAAAGTGAATAGTATCGTGCCTTTGGGCGTTAAAATCCGGTGACCGCGATGACCATTCACCTTGGTATACTCACCTATAAAAATCGGTCTTTTAACCTCAACACATTTAGTGTGATAGTTGGTCCCCAAATCAGTCGCTGCATGAATAGATAATGGCAATGAAAGCCCCAGTGCCATACTAGCCATCATCACTAATAAACCTTTCTTGATCATTCCCCCCATCCCAGAATATAAAGTTAATTTCTCTTCTAATATGACTCTTTTTAATAAAATGTGCAATCTAATATTTGATAAGCGTAAAAAGGATCTTCTGCTTTTTTTGCAAAAGATCCTTAAGGTATAATCCGCATTATACAACACTATCAGACACATTCTGATCAATGAATCTCAAAGAAAAATCCTCTTGGTCGTACAGGCGTTGAAAAGACCATCATTGTATTTGTTTTGCCGAAACGTTGCAATTTATTGACCAAATCATCCAGTTCTTCAGGAACCTTATAGGCTACTTTCAGTAGCATTGCGTATGGTCCAGTTACAACATTGCATTCCAAAATATTTGGAATCTGTTTGATAAATGAATAAAATTGATTCTTTTGATTAGGGCTAACGTCGACTTGGACAAAGGCGCGAACACTCAGTTCCAGTTTGTTCATATCAATTTCAGCACGGTACCCTTTAATGATGCCTTTGTTCTTTAAATTAGTCAGTCGTTGAGAAACGGCCGGTCCACTTAACGATAAAGCTTGGGCAATTCTTTTTACAGACAAGCGGCCATCAGTTTGGATAAGGTTTAGGATCTTTTCATCGTTTTCGTCGATCATATCAATTCTCCTTTTGTAAAACTATTAAGTAAAACGCTTATTGATTTTATGAATTAAGTATATACCCAATAAAGTAGTAAGGTAAACGGTTATTTTTAGACAATTAAGATTTACTTCCGATAAATCCAAAAAAGCTGATAACAATTAACTTGCATCAGCTTTTTTGTAATTTACGTTCTTATCTTGCCGAGAAACTGATTTTATCATCCATCATTAGGCAAAATAATTTTAGTCGAATGTTCTTAATGAATCCATAATTAACTTGATGAATTTTGGTCTATCAATTCCCAAAAGTACATCTGTGTTTTGTGGCTTTCCTGTCAATTCATAATAATCACAAACTGTTTCCCCAGTGGTTAATTCTCCCTGAGTTTCAACATCTACGTTCATTAATTTACTTTCAAACATTGAAGGATCAATTAGCCATGCAAGCGTACATGGATCGTGTAAAGGTGCCCCCTTAAAGCCCCATTTAGGTGCTTCATGATAAATTTCAAAGAAGTTAAGTAGTCCATAAAATGCGTGAGCTACCGGATTATTAATCTCATCAACCTTTTTAATTTCATCCTTTAGAATTTGTGCTTTGTGAGTCACATTTAACGGTGCCATTGTTAATGGAATGCCTGCATTCAAAACAATTTTTGCAGCTTCTGGATCAACAAATATATTAAACTCGACTGATGGTGTCCAATTTCCAAGGCCCATTGCCCCACCCATGAAAACAATTCTTTCAATTTTATTTGTTAATTCTGGATAAACCCTTAGAAAGATCGCAGCATTAGTCATTGGTCCGGTAACAACCAATGTCACTTTTTCATTAGATTCTTGAATTGTTTTGGCCATTAATTCAATGGCTGTCATATTCTGTGGTTTAAAATCAGGATCAGGCAATTCTGCTCCATCCAAACCAGACTTGCCATGAACATTACCAGCAGTTTCTAACGGTTTCACTAGAGGTGTATGATTTCCACCCGCTACCGGAATTTCCTCATGCTTCATTAAGGTCAGCATTCTCATAGCGTTGTTTAAGGTTTTATCCGGAGTTTGGTTACCCGCTGACGTAGTAACTGCCGCTAGGTCAATTTTGGGTGAGGCAATTGCCATCATCATTGCCAAAGCATCATCGTGTCCCGGATCACAATCTAAAATAATTTTTGTCATCATTATCTCCCTACTTTCTAGTTGTTAACAGCTGATTTAAACGATCCATTAAATTTGCGAGCGGTTTTAGACACCCAAATATTAACTAAAATACCACTTAAACTCATGACAATAATCAGCCAGGCTTTAATCCCTGAAATTGTCGTTACTGTCATAGCAATATTGCTTATAAAACCCATGCCATAAACAACGTTGACAAAGTCAATAAAAGGTACTGCAAATCTTTTTAATCCGAACAATCGTACCAAAGCCCAAAGATACAAAACAACTACAAACGCTGCCGATCTCAAAACCGTACTGAGATCTGTTTGATGATTTTGCAAAATAAAAGTAAACGAATTACTAAAAACGAAAAGTGTTAGTGCCAATAGAACCAACGAAATCAATCTTTGCTTATAGCCTTTCATCATTTGACCCCTTCTCCATTAATCCGTTAATTAAAAGTACACACCAACGATTGTTCCTGTCAGAACAGATGCCAAAGTTGCACCAAGCAAAAGTTTCATTGAGAATTTGGCAACGTAGCCACCCTGTTCGGCACTAATTGATTTAATCGATCCGGAAACAATCCCAATAGTTCCAAAATTGGCAAAAGAAACCAAGTATGCTGAAATAATCGCATTTGCCTTAACACTAAGAGTCGCTGCAACTCCATGTAATGTTCCCATAGCAACAAACTCGTTGGTAATTAACTTAGTCGCCATCAAACTACCAACCTTTAGGACGTCATGAGTTGGAACACCCATTAGATATGCAATCGGTGCAAATACATAGCCGATTAAGTCAGTGAAACTGATATGGATAACGGCCAAGAAGGTATTGTTTAAGAACGTAACCAATGCAACAAATCCAATCAGCATTGCACCAACCGTAATTGCCAGTTGGAATCCATCAACGATATAGTTTCCCAAGACCTGGAAGAATGGCTCATCATTTCCTTTGGTCACTTCTACTAATTTATCCTCTTTTTCTGGAATGTAAGGGTTTACAATACAAGAAATAATTAAAGCAGATAAAATATTAAGAAATACAGCTACAACAACGAATTTTCCCGGAACCATTTTCATATACGATGCTAACATAGCAGCTGATACAGCACTCATAGCTGAAGCACAAATCGTATATAAACGCTGTTCGGTTAACTTTGGAATTTGATCCTTAACGGTTAAGAAAACTTCTGGTTGTCCCAAAATAGCAGTCGAGACAGCGAAATAACTTTCCAGTTCGCCCATTCCCGAAACCTTGTTCAATGCCCAACCTGTCCATTTAATAATGAATGGCAAAACCTTGATGTAGTTCAAAATCCCTACAAGTGCAGAGATAAAGACAATTGGCATCAAAACAGTCAGGAAGAAGACCGAACCACCCGGTTTAATCATCAACCCGCCAAATACAAAATCGACACCACCGGAGGCTTGCTGCATCAACCAACTAAAGAACGAAGAAATGCCTTTAAGGGCATTTATGCCGCCCGAAGTGTGTAAACAAATGAATGAAATAATAATTTGCAGAGCAAATAACTTGGCAATCGAGAAAAATCGGATGTGCTTTCGATCGCTGCTTATTAACCAACCAATACCAAATACCAGTGCGAGTCCTGTTAAAAGAAAGACAAAGTTCATTTTTTTCACTCCTCGTATGACTTACTATAATTACTGTCGTCCAAATTCATCTAAGAAAGCTTGTACATTCTTCAAATTCAGGTTAACAGGCGTATTACCGGCAAACCGTTCATGAAGGACGTCTTGTGCATTAGAGGTAATTTCTCGCTGATCAATGTGATAATCTGTGAATGGATGCAACCCAAGAATCTGATCACGAAATTCTTTATAGGCATTAATTGCAAATTCTGTAGTCTGAGATTCGGGTGCTCCTTCAGGATAAGTAACTCCCAAAATCTGACCGATTTCCCTAACTTTATGGGGGAGTGTCGATCCAACCAATTTTAATACGCCGGGTAAAGCGTAAGCGACCGCTTCACCATGGACAATATGATATTTAGATCCCAATATATGGGCTGAAGAATGGCCAATATTGGTCCCGGCATTATTTAGCATCCACCCCGCCAATGTAGCAGCAACCATAACCCGTTGCCGTGCTTCACGATCTTGTCCATTGGCAACTGCACGTGGCAGAAAATGATATAGCAGGAACATGACTTTCTCACAAATGGCATCAGTCATTGGGGAAGCTAAAGTAGATAGATATCCCTCTGCAGCATGGGAAAACGCATCTAAACCTGTTGCAATTGTCATATCTTTAGGTAATGTCAAAACCAAATCCGGATTCAAGACAGCATATTCACTCACTGCATTATCTGATAAAATCGCCAACTTTTTTTGGGAATCTTTATCAGTAATAACCAATGCATTGGAAACTTCGCTTCCCGTCCCGGAAGTTGTTGGCACTGCGATCAATCCGGGACACGGATCGATTGTTTTATGAGATGTTGCATAGTCGCTAATTGATCCACCGTTAATTCGAACAATATTAATCCCTCGTGCAACATCGATTGAGCTTCCGCCACCAATAGCAATCATGCAATCAGCTTGATGCGCTTTAAAAGCCTTAACACCACTATCAACGACTTCAGTGGGTGGATCCGGCACAATGCCGTCAAAAATAGCAAAGTCGATATCGTTATTTTTAAGTTTGTTCAAAGTATCCTTAATAATTTGAACATTTAACAGAAAACGGTCCAGTACGACCAACGGACGCTTATATTGTCGTTCTTCTAAAATCTCTAAGATCGTTTGGTCTAAATGATCTGTGTTAACTATTTTGACCTTTTGCAGCAACTTAACGTTTATCAATTTGTTTCTTCCCTTCAATAAAAATATGTTTTTGAATCCATTCCCCTAGTATTTGAATTGTTGGCCCTGTTGTTAAAGCGGTAAGAATTGTAATTGCCCCAAATTTTCCGCCAAGTAAGAATCCTGTAGTCATCAGGCAGATATCAAACGTCATCTTACTGCGTCGAATACTCCAACCAGTTCGGTCACGAATCGTCAGCATGAAGCCGTTGAATGGATCAACACCAATATCAGCAGCTACAAACAGACTAATACCAATATAATAAAGACTAATACCGGTTAAGCCACCAAAACATCTGGTAATCATTGAGGCGTTATTGAACAAGTATGGATAAAGATGCGATCCTATTGTAATGAATAGCCCATACGGTAATAGGTACATCACCGTGCCGATGTTGACATAATGTCTGCCAAAAATAAATAGGATCACAATCAGCCCAATGTTTAAAAGGTTTGAAACAAGCCCTAATTTAATCATCGGAATTTGAAACGCTACTCTTAACCCATCATAAATAATGCCGACCGGATCATTTCCCAATCCAGTATTATTATTAAATGCCACACCTACACAAACCAGGAAAATGCCGACCATGGCCAAAGAAATTTTTTTGAAACTCAAACGGTTTTTAACTACTTCTGATCGAATCATTTAATTTTATAAGCCGATTTCTTTGGCAGCTTCATCAGCACGTTGGCAGAACAATCGAACTTTATCAATATCCTTTTCCATATTGCCGCCTTCGTACTTAATACTGGTCTTAGTCAGTGAGTCAACACCATATGGCTTAATCTTTTTAATTGCATCAGCGACATTATCAGGGCCTAAACCACCAGCTTCAATAACTGGAATATCAACTTCTTTAACAATTTGAGCATCAATATTCCAATCATGCGTTTGTCCACTTGCACCGATTCCGGTATCCGGTGCCAATCCTGAGTCTAATAGGAGATAATCTACAAAAGGCGCAAAGTGTTTGGCACGGTCAATTGCAGACTCATTGTCAATTAAAACAGCTTGCATTAAGTCTGTATCCGGCGCAACTTCCTTGAGGCGTTTAGCAAATGCAGGAGTTGCGGCGTAACCATCACCAGCAATGTGCAAAATATCCGGTTGGATCTCTTCTGCTAACTGAAGCATTTCTTCAGGATCATTTGTTAACATAATGGCAACTGAATTAACGCCACGTTTCTTTGCTTCATTGAAGATCTTATGCACCCGATCAAGCGGTACCCGATGCGCGGGAACACCACCATTTTGCATTGGTACTAAACCAATATTGTTGGCACCGGCCTCCATTGTTTTTACACTTTCGTCGTATTGAATTAAAGAATAAATTTGCTTAATCATTATCGATAATCTCCTTGAATTTTTAATAGTTAAATTGCTACAGTCATACTTTCTAATTTGGCCATTACCTTATCAACGGTGATGTTCGGCACTGACTTGGAACTTTCCAGTGCAATACTTGAAGCGGCTTGAGCGATTCGCCCAACTTCTCCCAATTGCCGGTTGGGATTATCAAAGAAGCTCCAGGTAATGGCTGCCATACCGCAATCACCGGCTCCATTAGCATTTACAATTTTAGTGGTAAATGGATGAATAACTAATTTTTTCCATTGATTTGCACATAAAATGCCTTTTGCGCCCAACGAAATATAAACGTTTTGGACACCTCGATCTAATAAAGCTTGAGCAGCCTCTTTAGCAGTCTCTTCATCTCGAATCTCAATTCCCGTAAGCAGGGAAGCCTCCAGCGCATTGGGCTTTAAAGTCGTCATCTTATCCAAGATTCCCTCTAGATGCCGTGCTTTGGCACATGAAACTGTATCTCCAAAAAGAGGAACTTCTACATTTTGGCCGATCCAATCAATCGTTTCTTTGGCTAGATTGGCATCAACTAAGCACAACTTGGCATTATTTATGAAGTCCAAACGTTTTTTTAGAAACGATGGCGAAATTTGCTTACAAATCTCCATGTCGTTAACGCCAACGAGCATATCACCGGTTTCATCAGTGATATACATATAAGTTGATGATCGCTGGTTTTCAATTTCAGCAGCATAATCCAACAAAATCTTGTTTTGTCGACACGATTCTTTTAATACTTGGCCATTGTAATCATTGCCATAAACGGTAATAAGGTACGTTGGCACATCCAAATGAGCCAGGTTTTGGGCGATGTTTTGACCAACCCCACCAACCGTCATTCCGACAACGCCGGGATTTGAATCACGATCAATCACCTTTTCGTTGGGCATCCCGAAAATATCCATGTTCATGCCACCAATAACGACAACGTAATCTTTTGATTCGTACTCTGGGCTTCCCATGATAGAATCCTCCTTGTTTATCGTTCTTAAACATAAGTTTAGAATGGTAAACTTATGTTAGTTAAACAATACATCATTCTGTAAGCGCCGTCAATTTAAAATGTGATTATTTTCACTTCTATAATTGAACGTACAAAAAAAGCATTTTGAATTAAAAGACTCATGATAATTCAAAATGCTAATAAAATAAGCGCTTCTTTTGTTCAGTTAATGCATTGATGCTTAATTGTTCATTAACGGCACTTTTACTCTCTGAAGTAAGGTAAGCAGCGGCATTGGCCAATTCAGCTGCTTCTTTAAATGATTTGTGCTTTTGTCTGGCAAATACTAACGCTGCCGTAGCTGCTGCTCCGGCACCATTGGTATTCGTCAGTTCAATAGAAGGTTGTGGAAAATATTGAATCGCATCTTTATTCTGGTAAAGCATGCCGACGCTATCAATGTACAAAAAAACATTTTTTACACCAAGACGCAATAACTTGGTTGAGCAATCAATTGCAGTTTGCTTATCCGTCGGCTGAATGCCAGAGAGAATAGGAGCCTCAATCCCATTAATGACTAACGTATCGATCAAATGTAAATTTGACCTTAAACGTTCGGTTTTGCTTAGTGAAACTGCCTTGGCAAACACAGGACCGTTAAAATTCTGACATATCCACCGAATCGTATTCTCTGGTAAATTTGTGTCCACAACAACTTCTGTAGACCCTTGGATAACATCTTCCCTGGGTTTCAAGAATTCAGGAGTGATCATTTCGTTGATCCCCATATCATCCAATCCAACAAATCGCTCACCTGTAGGCTGATTTAAATAGATATAACTGGAAGTCTTTCGATTCATCAACTGTTTAGAGTATGTAATATCCATATCATTATTAGTGGCATCTATTTTAAATTGTTCTCCACCTAAATCGTCCCCATATACGGAAATAAAGTAGTTAAAAACCCCTAACTTCCGTAAATTTAAAGATATATTACGTCCCAGGCCTCCAATTGCGTGAAAAACATGTCCAGGTGTTGAGGTTTTAGCCATAAATTCTCGACTGGCAATACCGTAAATATCTGTATTGATGCCTCCAATAACTGTTACATGTTCGATCGGGGACACAATATACCCTTTCCCCCTCAGATATCCTTTTTTCATCAAGTTAGAAATATGGGCAGCAATTCCCGAACGTGATATCCCGGCTAATTTTGCTAATTCAAGTTGGCTAATCATCGGATTTTGACGAATCCACTCAAGAATCTGACGTTCACGTTGAGTGATCTCATTATTCTCATCCACTACTTTTTCCCCCAATTATCATTTTTAGTAAACTTTCTAAATGCCTCTTTAATAATATCATATATCCATTTAACAACTTTAAAACATCAATAATACTCATCTTTACTTGCCAATCCTACATTTTCCAAACTACGCACCGTTTTTACGAGATAACAGCAATAAAATTATTTTTACCGACAAAAAAACGCAAGCCACCAATTATGCTTGCGTTTTTCGTGTTTATAAAAGTAACTAATCAAAACAGGTATTACAATGAGACAATTAATGATGCCATCTATTTGCAAAAGATGAAAAATTTGGGCCAAAATTAATATTTAAAAGCCGGTGTATAAACACCACTATATAATTTTTCAAGTTCTTTAGCCACAGATGCTGTGTGATAGGCTTTCACTATTTGTTTATAAGCAGCTTTATTTGCTTCATCTTTTCTCGCAACAATGACGTTAATCCAAGGCTTATTCTTTGGATCACTGTATTTCGGTGAAACCCGATAGATAGCATCCTTAATCGGATCCTTCTTTGCAGCTAAGACAAAGTTTGAATTGGTAATGCCAGCGGTAAAGTCCGGTAGTAAATTCATAATCTTGGATGGATCGACTTGAATAATTTTTAAATGATGTTTATTTTGCGTAATATCTTGGATTGCAGGTGTGTTCCCTTTAGATGGATCCAACTTGATTAATCCGGCAGTCTCAAGCACTTTTAAGGCACGCCCTGCATTTGTTACATTATTTGGAATTGCAATTTTATCACCATTCTTAATTTGTGAAAGGCTCTTGATCTTACTTGAGAAAACGTTCAATGGTACTAAGTATGTCTGTCCAACAACTTTAAATTTATAGTGCTTCTCTTTTTCTTCTTGATGTAAAAATGCATAGTGTTGGAACGCGGTCAGGTCAATATCCTTATTTGCCTGCGCCTGATTGGCCGGAACACCATCAGTGAAACTAACCAGCTTGACTCTAACTTTGGATCCCTGCTTTTTAAGGTTTTGATTAACCTGTTTCCAAATTGGCGCATCACTGGTTCCAACAACACCAACCTTGACAACCTGTTTTCCTGAAGCATTTTTATTCCCACAAGCGCTTAAAAAGGCAGGGATACTGATTAACAGCGCCAATAACAGAACAACTTTGATAAACCGATTACCTTTTTTCATAAGACTAAACACTCTCTTTCTATCTTGTCAGTTTACGACTCAGTAATGTACCAATTGCTTGAATGATGCTTACAATAATAACCAATATAATGATGCAGGCATATGTGGCGTCCAATTCGTTTTGTTGATAACCATATTGAATGGCATAATCGCCAATGCCGCCACCGCCAACAACACCCACGATGGCTGTTAAACCTATCAAACTAATAATGGTGATCGTTGTAACACGAATAATATTTGGAATGCCTTCTTTAAGATAAATCGATCGAATAATTTGCCATGGTGTTAAGCCAATGACCTCTCCGACTTCAATCAGCCCACTATCCACTTCATTGAGGGCCGATTCAATTTGACGGGTAAAGAACGGGGTAATCCCAACAATTAATGGAAAAATAGTTCCCTGAACACCAATTGCCGTGCCCGATATTATCCTGGTTAGTGGAATTAAGGCCGCAATCAAAATGATAAATGGAATCGACCGGAATAAATTCACGATTTTATCCAAAATAGTCCATGTTGCGGGTTGTTCCAAGAGTCCTCCTTTTTTGGTGGCAACCAAACAAATTGCTAAGAACAAACTAATAACAAAGGAAACCACCCCAACAATAATTGTCATTTCCAACGTTTGGATAACTGCTGTCCAGAAGATGCCGGAATTAGCCGACACATTTGGAAACCAATGACTAATCAGACTTAACATAATCCAACACCTCCACACGAATATCCTGGTCTTTTAGATAAGACAATGCATGCTCAATTTGTTCCGGCTTACCATCAAGAACAAATGCCAGGCCTCCGATTGGCTTGGACTGCAGAATTTTAATATCACCGACCACAATATTGGCATCGACTTCAAACGTTCTTGAGATATAAGAAATCAACGGCTGCATTGCTTTGCCATTCAAATAAGTGATCTTCACCAACCGTTGACTGCCGGATAAATTAATCAAATGACTATGGATAATTTCATCAGATAAATCCAATCTGGAAGTTGTGTCTATAAACCGTTTGGTCAAGTCATCCTTAGGATCTGCAAAAATAGAATAGACATCCCCGGATTCAACGATCTGACCATGATCCAATACAGCAACATCGTCGCAAATTTGTTCAATCACATCCATCTCATGTGTCACCACAATCAACGTAATTCCTAATTCACGATTCAATCTCCGCAGTAAATCAAGAATATCCTGGGTCGTTTGGGGATCAAGTGCACTGGTAGCTTCATCACAAAGCAAAACCTTTGGATTATCAATCAGTGCTCTTGCAATTGCGACACGTTGTTGCTGACCGCCTGACAATTCGGATGGAAACGCATTTGCCTTATCAGGTAATCCGACCAAGTCTAATAATTTATCAACACGCTTTGCCGCTTCCTCCTTTTTCTGGTGTTGATACTTGATTGGTAAATAAATATTTTGAAAAACGGTTCTGGAAGGCATTAAATTAAACTGCTGAAAGATCATGCCGATTTTTTGGCGGGCATCTCGCAACTCCCCTGCCTTTAACTGATTGATAACTTGATCTTGAAAAAACACGTTGCCCCTGGTTGGCTTTTCTATCCCGTTAACACACCGGATCAAAGTCGATTTCCCGGCACCGCTATATCCAATGATGCCAAAAATACTGCCTTCGTTAATACTTAACGACACATCATTTAGAACCTTCTGACTGACACCATTCTTTTTGGGGAAAGTCTTTTCAACATGATCAAATTTTATTAACGCATTATTTGTCATCTAGCAAATTCCCCCTTTACACACTTAATTTATGAGTGACATGTTCCAATTTTTGAATCGCATTAAAAACTGCCTGTTCATCTGTCGCCAAAGGTAATAGATGAATTGTTTTATCAGGCGAACTGGACTCTGCAGCAATTTGATGAATCAGTGATGTTGTGATTTGTTGAAATCCCAGTTCCTTTAAATTTGTTGGCAAATTCAGCTTTTTAAATAATTGAATCAACCTTCTTAAATCATCAACGTGGGCTTCCAAAGCGAGTTGAACCAAAATACCATAAGCAACCTTTTCACCGTGGAGCAACGGCTGGGTTTCCTTAAACAACGTCAATGCGTCATGGACTGAATGGGCACCGGTTGCCCGCCCATATTGATCACCCCAACCGCCTACTGTTCCGGCAGTTGCAATAATTGTTTCAACAACGTTTAACCACTCGGTCGTTAATTGCCCGGCTTTCATATCTTTAACAGCGGCAATTGACGATTTCAACAAAATATCACGACAATCCACGGCCATTTGAAACGAGATTTGCAACGTACTATCAAAATGATCACTTTCAGCCAAATGTTGAAATACCAGCTCGGACTCATAATATTTTGCAAGCGTATCTGCAATACCGGCAATCAAGTAATTCACCGGGGAATTTAAAATGACCACTGGGTTGACTAAAAGTAAATTTGCAGCCGTATCATAAACTTCGTGGTCCAATCGTTCACCGTTTTCTTTGTAATGAACGCTTACGGAAGACCACGGTGCACAATTACTAGCCAATGTTGGTATTAAAACCAACTGTACCCGCTCGTAATGACTGGCACTCTTGGCAGTATCCAGAACTTTACCACCACCCAAACCAATCACCACTTGAATATCATATTGTTTAATCAGTGTCCGAATTCGGTTAATCTCATTAATTGAACATTCACCATTAAAATTAACATTGTAAATATGACTATCTTTTGGTAACTCCGGCAAATATGGTTTGGCTGCATTTAAGGATCGCTGCCCATGAAGTAACAGAATCCGCGTCAGTTGATTATTAGAGAGATACTTTGGTAGCTGATCATAAGCTTCGGAAGAAACTACGTATTGTTGCGGGCCGATTCTTGAAATAATCATATTGATCCCTCCATTTTTTGTAACCTGCTTAAAACTGCCTTTAACGTCTTGTCACTATGAACCAGGCTGAACCGAACATATTGTTGACCCTCTTTGCCAAATCCAATCCCCGGGGCAACTGCAATCCCCGCCTGCTTCAATAGCTGATCCGCAAACTGCTGACCGGTTAATTGTTGGGGTGCCCTGACCCAAACGAAGAAGGTCCCCGCTGCCGGCTGAACGTCAAACTGAAGTTTTCTAAGTCCTGAAACAAACAAATCCCTTCGTTGACGATACGCTTGACGGATTTTAGTGGCACCATCTTGTGACCCGGATAACGCCTCAATTGCCGCATCCTGAACCGCCCCGTATACCGTGCTGTAAACATGAGCGTGATATTTTTTTAGACTGGCAATCACATCTGCGTTTCCAACCGCAAAACCAATTCGCCAACCTGCCATACTGTATGTTTTTGACAGAGTATAAATTTCCACGGCCGTTTCTTTGGCCCCGGGAATCTGAAGTAGACTCAAAGGATGACTATCAAAACCAAGTGACGCATATGCAAAATCATTTACCGCAATTAGGTGGTGCTGCTTGGCAAAAGCAACTGTTTTCTCAAAAAAGGTTTGTGTTGCAATTGCGCCGGTTGGATTGTTTGGATAATTGAGAAACAGTAATTTTGCTTTATCACTAATCTCTGTTGGAATTGACGGATAGTCGGGTAAATAATGATTTTGTGCCAGTAGCGGACAATGATAGATGTGTCCGCCCGCCAGCTGAATTGCTGGAATATACTCCGGATAATAGGGATCCGGAACCAATGCGATATCATTTGGATTCAAAATGACCTGTGGTAACGCATAAATGCCAACTGCTGCACCATTAAAGATCTCAACTTCAGTTGTCGGATCAATTTCAACGTGATATTCCCGTTCATAAAAATCACTGATTGCCTGCTGTAAAGATGCCTTCCCCTCAAACGGTGTATATGCATCATTGATGGGATCATCGGCTGCCTTTTTCAACGCATTCACAATATTTTGAGGGGTGGGTAAATCCGGATTACCTTTTGATAAATCAATCATTGGTGTGTTGGTTTTGAAGTTGGCAATCTTATCGTCCAGCTCAGCAAAAAAGCTGGTTGGAATCTCGTTTAATCTATCAGATGGTTTGAAGTTCAAATCAATCACCTCGCTTCTAAATGATTGCCGACTATTTGTCGATCGGTAATTGGTTCATCATTATCTGCAAATATAAGTGGTGCAATTTGAAGTAGAAAATGTTCGTCTATTGAATCGAATCTATTCAGATGTGGACTATCCAAATCAAGGACGCCCCAAAACGCTCGATGATAAAAAGCCGGGACAACAATTTCAGATTTTGAAGCAGCATCACAGGCAATGTGACCATCAAACTTTGTCACATCCGGTACGATTTCAGATCTCTTAGTTTGAGCAACCGTTCCACATACCCCTTTCCCAAAAGGAATATGCATGCAAGCAGGTTTACCTTGAAAGGGGCCAAGTACAAGTTCGTGATTAATATTCCGATAAAAGGTTGTGCCATTTAGATCTGTCAATGAATGAAAAATGAGAGAAACCAAGTTACTCATATTTGCGACAATATCTTTTTCACCATCTAGAAGTGTTTGAGCTTGCTTTAATAACAACTGATAATCCTGCTTCTTAGTCATTCTTTTACCTCCAAAATATGAAAGTCCTTTTCTGATTATTCAGAAAATTCCATCAACTAAAACAAAAAAGCTTCCGTTCCCTGACAATATGTATGTTCTACACAGTCAAGGGACGAAAGCTTTCGTGTTACCACCCTAAATTCGTAACCCACTTACATGAATTACCTCAACGACACCTATTGATGCCAGGGATAGTAACGGATCCTTCCGTGATTGATGCGTCAACATCAATCATTATTCAGAGCTCATCTTAACAATTATCTTTCTTACCGCCTTTCACCACTTGGCAGTTCTCTTTAGAAGAACGATTAATTGCTACTCTTCTCTTCATCACGTGTTGTATTAAGATTGTTATAAATAATAACATTATTTTTTAATTAATCAAATGTTTTTTTTGAATATTTTTAATGATGATCGGTTTTATTGGTGATTTAACGGTGAAATTAAAATCAATATTTTCAATCCATAAATGTTTCTTTTTCTTTTTCGTTCCTAGCTTGCTAAAAGCTGCATTTGTACTAGCAAAATTTTAAAATTCATAAATAAAAGTATTGACATTTATAATTTTCGGGACTATTCTTTTCACAATCTTTTAATTTCATTTTAATAATCCTATGAGAAGAAGAGTAACTGAAAAGATTAATCAAAGAGAATCCAAATTGATGGGAATGGATATTAATCTCAAAGTGAAGATGAACTTCAAAGAGGAGCTATCTGGTATGTTGGCTAGATAGACCGGTAGGAACCGTTAACTTCCCTGGTATTATCAAGTACCGTTGAGACACCATAGTTTTTGGTGTGAATATAGGGTGGTAAAGCGATTAAAGTCGCCCCTTGTTTGTCATTATTTGACAGCAAGGGGCGACTTTTTTGTCGGAACCGATTATGTGAAGTTGAAGAGATGAATTAGTCTTCATAGTTTTCTTTATTAGAGAATCAGTTATATTTTAGGGAGGTATTATTCATGGCAGAAAACGCAAGTGTTGAAGGCGGACTCAAAGTCAGTCTTTCAACAAAAGATTTATTAGTATACGGCATTACATTCATGATTCCAGTTGCACCACTCGCTTTTTACGGTTCATTCCTAACTCCTGCAAATGGGATGGTTGCCTTAGCCTACTTCGTAGGAATGGTTGCAATGCTCTTTACAGGATTCAGTTATGCAACCATGTCCAGTAGATATCCATTTTCCGGATCAGTTTATACGTACGTTCAACAAGGAACTAATGCCGGCTTAGGCTTTATCGGTGGCTGGGGAATTACACTTGATTACTTTTTAATTCCAACCATTACTTACCTAATCAGCCAATCATTTGGTGAATCATTATTTCCGGCAGTCCCAAGTTGGGCATGGATTGTTATCTTGGTACTATTTAACACCATCGTCAATATCTTAGGTGCTAACGTCGTTACTAAGATTAGTTGGGTTCTTTTCGCACTCCAAGGGGTCGTTTTAGTTGCTTTCATCATTGGCACCATTCGATTACTCCTTTCAGGTACTATTCAACCACAAGCAATTTCATTTTATAATCCTCAGCACTTCAACATGCAGGGTGTACTCCAAGCAACTGGAATTGTCATTGTTAGTTACTTAGGCTTTGATGCAATTAGTACCCTCTCTGAAGAAGCAGAAGATCCGCATCGCTCAGTAGGAAGAGCCATTATTCTTTCAATTTTATCAATTGGTATTCTGTTTGTTGTTATTACCGTTTTAGCTGGATTTGTGGCTCCAGACTATCAAAACCTCAATCCAAATACCGCCTTTCTCGGCATTCTTCAACGAGTTGGCGGCACATGGTTAGTTAAATTAGCAGACATTACAATTATTCTTTCATTCGGCTTTGCCAGTGGTCAAGAAGGTCAGACCGCTGTCTCACGGATTCTGTACGCTATGGGCAGAGATGGCATTCTGCCTTCTGCTTTTGCCAAATTGCATAAGAAGTATCGAACCCCAATCTTTGCCATTGTTCTAGTTGGTTTAGCTTCACTAATCCTATCACTAACACTTTCGCAAGATACAGTTTCTAATTTGGTTAGTTTTGGTGCCCTCTTTGGATTCATTCTGTTGAATCTTTCAGTTATTTGGAAGTTTTATGTAAAGGGAGACCACAGTTCAGTTTCGTCATTTATTAAGTATTTGGTATCACCATTTATTGGCTTTGCGGTCAGCACCTGGATTTTCTTAAGCCTATCAATCGAATCAAAGATTGTCGGTATTATTTGGATCTTGGTAGGATTGGCAATCTTAGTTGCAAAAACTCATTTCTTCTCAGAAAAAACACCAAGCTTAGACTTCTCAAACAAGGATTAGGAGGATTTTTATTATGACAACTACAACAACTGCAAACACAAAATTCACATCCAAAATTTCAAAGCCACAATCTGTTGGCGAAGTCGTTGAAAAATTAAAATCATTTAATTGGGTAGATTTAACCCATTCATTTGGGCCAGAAAGTCCTCGATTCCCTTCATTCGCACGCCCAGAATTTAAAACCATTTTTACACATTCTGATGGTTTTTACGTCAAACAATATACTTTTCCAGGACAGTTTGGGACTCATATTGATCCACCAATTCATTTTGATGAACACCAAGATAAGTATGTCGAAAACTTTTCTCTCAAAGAATTAGTTCTCCCACTAGTTGTCATTGATCATTCCGATGCAGCCAAGAAGAACCCTGATGCTTCCCTATCCGTAAACGACATTAAAGAATGGGAAAAGGAACATGGAAAAATTCCGGAAAATTCTTTTGTCGCTTTACGAACCGATTGGTCAAAACGTTGGCCTAGTCAAGAAAAATTTGAAAACCTGGATGACAAGAAACAAGCTCATTATCCCGGATGGGACTTGGATGCTCTGAAATTTATCTATGAGCAACGAGGTGCGTCAGCTAATGGTCATGAAACTTTCGACACTGATACAGCAGTAAAACAAGTACATGGTTTAGTTGGTGAATACTATGTCCTTTCCCACGGTCATTATCAAGTTGAATTATTAGATAATCTTGATCTTGTTCCAGCAACTGGTGCTTACATCTTTATTTCCGTGCCTAAGGCTGAAAAAGCACCCGGGTTCCCAGTAAGAGCATTTGCGGTTGTTCCTAAATAATTTTGCTTCATAAAAATTATTTGTGTAAATGAAATTCTAGTTTTACAAGTAAGAGCTCCTGCCGACTTTTAAAAGTTGACAGGAGCTCTTACTTGTATATTTAAATTTTCAGACTTTCAGACTTCTAAGCATTATTAATATTAATTGCCAGCAAATTCTGCTATCAATTTTTTATACTCACTATTCAGAAATTGGAGCATTGAATATTGTTACCCGCGACTGTTAAAGTTGCAACAGTGCAAAATCGAAAAGATTCTTTTACAGTTAATCGCCCTTACAATATCGATTAAATCCGCTTACATTCATTATCAAGACTTCAATCCCGATTAGAGCAACGTTGATTGATACATCCCAAAGTCAACTAGCACAACAGATAAAGTGCCTACGTTCTTAAGAAAATTGAAGAGATTACCAAATTAAGGGTAAAGTAAAGTTCAGTTCTTTTATTGTAGGTTTATCATCAATGCAGAAAAAGAAGCGACGATGTATAATCATACCTGTAGGCTTTTGCCATAAACAATGAATAAAGATGATTTAAGGGAGAAAAATGGAATCTAAATTATCAACAATCTTGTCACAACTTATTAAAGCCTCAGACGATTCTAAATTGATCATTTTTGTTGGAGCTGGTGTCTCGCAAAATTCGGGATTACCATCTTGGTCAAAGCTTGTAAATGCGATGGCAAAAGCTCTGAACATTCAATCCAGCCACGAATTTACTAATGATGAACTATTAAAAATACCAGAAATGATGTTTCAGAAAGATCGCAATAAATACTTCAATATCATTAGAAAAACAATGCAAAAACAAAGTTCTGGAAATACACTAGATGACATGATTGTTCGGCTAAGTCCTGATCACATTATTACCACCAACTACGATACACTTCTCGAAAGATCTGCTAGTCTTAATGCTCGGATATTCCAATATGTAACTATTTTTGACGACTCATCTTTCTTGCTTCGAGGCAATTCTGGTTCTCATTTCATATTAAAAATGCACGGTGACATTACTCAAAAGAATTTAGAAAAAACTATCGTATTAAAAGAATCCGATTATTTAAACTATGACCACTCTCACATTCTAATCTCAACTTTTATCAAAGCATTACTTGCAACACATACTTTTATTTTTGTTGGGTATTCAATGTCGGATAATAACCTTCGTTTAATAATTAACTGGATAAACCACCTAAGACGGCAACTTACTTATAATAATACTCAAACTCATATTCCAAATAATGTTTTACTATATTCAAGTTCAAGAAGCCAAAATTATTCTTACACACAGCTTCAAAATTATTATAAAGCAAGCAATATTGATCTAATTGATCTTGATACCTTACCTCCTGAGGTAATGAGATACGATAACGAAAATAGTTTAACAGACAAAACGGCAAAGTCAGATTATGCAATTTTAAACGCAATTGCTCATTGGTTTCCATATTTTAACAACAATTATTTAGAGATGTTAGATCAGCTTCCATACACTTCTTTTGAGGATTTCCGGCCTGTTATAACACACGACATCGAACTGTCATCAAACGGAAAGTTTACAGACTCATCTCTAAACTATTACGGATCAACTGTTATTATGAGTCAGAATTCTTTTAAAAGAATTAAAGATATTCAGAAAAATACACCTTTAGTTGACTCCATCTTATCTAAGTCCTCTATCGCTAAAATAGTTGTTTTAAACTCAAATTTGTCTAAATACCATTTAATTTCAGTTCCAAGAGAAAAGTCCAATACAGTATTTTCATTAACGAAATCAAATCAATTTTATAAACTATTTGAGCAAGCGTCTTCCAGACTTACTAGTTCATCAATAGAGTCGCAGTTTCAATATGCTTATATAAATTATCTCTTCTTCCCTAAAAAATCTATTAAGATACTCTCAAATATCTCAATAGATGGGACAAAAAACTACCTATATTCGTTAATAAAAAAATTAAATCTTGCGTTTACAGATACTGAAATTAATCCAATAGGCATCATCAGCAAAATATTTAATGAGCAAACTCCTTTACAACAACTGCAATCGCATACTTTAAGAGAAATTTTTCTCGGTGATACTGAATCTTTTTACGCAAACAATGTAAGCTTACGAAAACTTATCGATGAGCAAAAGAGATTTTATACAAGAGACTTTTTTTCTGCTAATTTAATTGATGCGTTGGGTAATAGTATAAAAAAGTATGGAAGACTAATAGAAACACAATTTTTCGTATATGACATGTATAACTACATTCATAAAAACTACTTATTTGTTGACTTTTTCTACACAAGTTGGAATAGCATTTTCAACGCATACTGCAGTATGATCATTACTACTTATGTTAGTGGTAAAAATAAGATTAATCCTAAAATAAATACACAACGAAACTATCCACTAAACAGCGTGGATGTCGACATTATTGTAAAACTTACTTCCACAGACTTTTTAAAGGGACAATTAGAAAATCAACATATTTATGATCTAATTTACAACAATGAAAAGGAATTTTGTCAAAATTTCGTGAATTTGTGTGATTCGTATAAAAGAATTGATAAGAGACTGCACTTGTTTAACAAGAAGCGCATCCACCCAGCCAGAAATAAATTTGAAAAATGGGTAGAAAATTACCTATTACTTATAAGATATTCAAAACTTTCTTCTTCAAGCCTTACACGATGTTTAAAAGCTGTATTTTCATTAACCGAACAAGTCAAAGTTGACTTAGTTATTTTAGAAAAAATTTCAAAAATTATTGTGGATTATTCATTTAAGGTGAAGGATCAACCAATCACTGATCTAGAAGTCTTTTTGATTCGTTATCTTAGTAACCCCACAAATTTCAGCAGATTAAACACACCTCTAGGAAATCTTTCTGGCTTAAGTTTCTGGACAGAAAGGGTACTTTCATGTAATAAACTAGATAAACAACTAATTCGCAAAAACATTGTTTCAAATAGCCATCCCGACTATATGATTTTCTTCATTTCCTCTTTCAAAAAGGAAGAGTTCCCTCGACGAAATGCTTATAAGGTTATAAATTACTGTTTAAAGTGGCATCCCCAACTCCCAATTCAACTATTTGAAAATGGATATCTTTTACAATCGCGGGAATATTATTTTCATCACCTTATTAAACAAGTTGATAAACACCGAGTTCCAAAAGGTCGTATACAAATTGGAGGTCTTGAAAATCAATTAATTGATTCCTTACTTTTGTTCCTAACAACTAATTATAGATATCGCAGAAAAACTCTTATTTCAATTCTAAACATTTCACCACTATTTCAATTTGTATACTCTCCAAAAGATTTTAATTATGATCTAATCGATGTCACCAATGAACGTTGGCAAATTTTACTAATTGGAACCTTAAAGGATGGAAAAAATCGATTTACAAAATATTTCCGAAAAGGCTTGACAAAGGAACAAATTATTCCTATCCAAAAACAGTTCATTGCTCGAAACAACAATATAAACCTCACTAGGACATTTAGTTTTCTTGAACAGATATTATCTAGGTAAGATCACAGATATCCAGTAAGCGACCGTTGTTGATAAAATGATAGGCGGTGGACTTCCTCACTTTTTGAAGAGGCCCACCGCTTATTATTAGGAAACCGATTTGTAACATAAGCCCCCAACATTAGACCGTCTATAAATTGTTAGCGCGTTGCGCTATCCTTACCTCATCCATAAAAAAGTGGTGATGTATTTTTATGGATGAAAACGAAATTGTTCAAGTCAAATTAGGTCGACGGAGTTCAGGGTAGAAGTTGCCCGCTAGCAAGGCGTTTCAAATTCGAATCTGTAATCAATAGAACGGGGCTGTGACATAAGTCCGCAAAGAGGTTCATCATATTCCAGCTCGTTTGTGTGTCGAAGAAGTCTAGGAACAAACTTACAAGCGTCCAATCTGTGAACGTTTAGACGGGAAAAGTCATTTCAAACAAGCCAGAGCGCTTCGCGGATTATTTCCCCATAGTGTGGTTTCATTGTCGCTGCTAACCAGTATCCTTTATCAAAAGTACGTCTTGGGAACGCCCATTTATCGGCAAATGAGAGATTGGCATCGCCTGGGATCAAATGCCCAGGATACGACTTTCAATAATTGGGTTATTCAAGGAACCGTGCCAGTTGAATCACTTTATCGGCTGATTCACGAACACTTAACCGGTCAATATTATTTACAAGGTGATGAGACCCCCCATTCGGTCTTGCGTGAACCCGGTAAAAAAGCGACTTCCAAATCATACATGTGGGTAGCTCGGAGTGTTAAAAGGAGTGATGAGCCGATTGTATTTTATGCTTATAGCGACAGTCGTTCAGGCAAGTTTGCCCAAAGACTATATGCCAACTTTACCAGGACTCTTCAGTGCGATGGTTATGCTGGGTACAATCTCCTTGGAACCCAGGTGGTTCGCGTGGGATGCTGGTCACATGTACGCCGTAAATTTTATGATGCGGCTCAAGGTAACAGAAACAACGGTAATGAGTGTTCCGTTGAAACTGTTGGACGAAATGTTTGCGTTGGAACGTCAATGGCAGAACTTTTCTCCTCGCGTGCGGTGACGCCGTCGTTGGGCCAAATTAAATAAGCTGGTAAAGCGTTTTTGGCACTGGATTGATACGATTCACCGTTTTACCAAAAGCGCGGTTAGGGAAAGCCGTTCAATATGCCTGAAATCAGCGAGCCGCTTTAAATCGGATTCTAAATACCGAGGCAATCGACTGGAGCAACAACGCCGCCGAACGAGCTATGAAGAACATCGTCATTGGTCGTAAAAACTGGCTATTCAGTACTAGTCCCCAAAGGGCACGAGCCAACGCAATTTGGATGACTTTGATTGAAAGTGCGAAAGCCTGTGGCCTAGATCCACAAAAATATCTGCAAACTTTACTAACTGAGTTACCACAACTGCCGGTCTTTGCCAAAAAGGAAGTTCTGGAAGCCTATTTACCATGGAATTAAAACCAAATATCTCAACAACCTAAATTAGTTGCTTAAATAACGGTCAATTCTTGGGTGCTTCCCTAACGTTCAGAATATACGTAAAGCATTCCTAATAACACTAACTCAAAAACACTTACCTTGAATTTAGCAGTCAAAATCATAATTTAGATAAGATATCTTTGAATTTAGTGAAATTAACCGTTTCCTTTTCCTGCAAATGTTGAAAAACTAAAAAATACCGAAAATCATGGATACCAGCTAATGATTGCCACTGCGAACCAAGTCTTGCTCTTTCAATACCATTATCACGAAGATCGTCGCCCTTAGTCTCGATTATTAAGACTTTTCCAGTTAACGTTTTGGCTATAAAATCCGGCCAATGGTTAAAGGGACCATTCATGCAGAAACCATATTTTGATCGAGCTGGATTGCGGTGCCACCAAAGAATATTCTTGGATTCTGACAACATATCCATCATCTTTCGCTCAAAACCATTTCCCCGTTGCTCAGCTGAATATAAAGTTTTCTCCAAAGAGTCGATAGAGTTAGTCAATAACATTTCATTAGGAAAATGATAAGTTGGCTCAACACTAATTGAATCGATTTCAAGCCTCTCATTGAATTCTTTTTGCTCCTCTTTATTTATGAGATCAAAAATTTTTGCTTTAACTTTTTCTGCAAAAAATAACGGTTTTTTAATAATAGTCTCTTTTTGTGACGCACTTAAGGAATTAACAACCCGGTTTACATAACTGCAGACTGACCTGTGGTCAACAAAGTTAATGCTATCTGCTCTATGTATAGCTATTTCGATCGCCTGTCTTAAAGGTGCTTTATCATAGATGATTTTTTCAATTCCAGAGAAATTACCAGTTATACGCCCCTGCTTAACCTTATTTTGGGAATTAACATCAATTTTTGCCATCTCCGGCAATGTTTCTGTTAAATTGATATTGAGATCAGACTTACTAAGATCAAAATTTATCGTTAGGTCGGAGAAAGTTAGGAGTCTTGAAGAAGTATCAGAAAAAATTGTTTTTTCACCTGGGATTGTAAACTGAGGCAACACAGTATTACTTGCATCTTCTATATACTGAGGTTGGATAGTAATTTTTGGTACCCGTTTAGAAAGATCATACGGAACAAAACCATCAGAAGATTGATTCAACCTATTGTATGTTTCTTTTTTATAAACCGTATTCATTTTTTTAGCTTGGTTAAGAAGCCTGTCCGTTTTAGTCTCCCTGTTCACCTCTTTATTTGGATTATGAGGCAGCCACGCCTTGACAGTGTCTGAATTTATTTCTTCTATTTGCAACTCTTTAGATACTGATTTTGTCTGAAAAGGGGTGGAATTAGTATCATTTTTGAATGGCACAGGACTGTCTATAGAAGGATACTGTGATATATTGTCGATAGCTCGATAATCTTCTGGGCTAAATCCCGCCTGATTAAGCCCCTTCACTATTCCGTCTAATGCATTTGCAAAATCATCAGAGGAAGTTAAAACATAAGACAAATTAAGTAATTCTTCTGACGACTCGCTAGCATATGGTAACCTTAAGACGCGCCCAAGTATTTGTTCAACATCTACCTTAGAACTCTTATTAGCAATAGTCGCAAGAATATAGGCAAACGGGCAATCCCACCCCTCTTTGAGAGCATTAACTGTGATTATATAACGAATAGGACACTCAGGGTTCATTAAATCAGTATCACCAATATCATCAACATTAGCAGTCTTAATTGCAATCTGTTCAGAAGGAATACCTACTTTAATAAGATCTTTTTTGATCCTATTAAAAGTAACTGCTCCATCTTTATTTTGAGGCTCAGCTTGGAATAATACAATTGGACGTATATAACGTTTTTTCTTAATCTTATTTGCTAAGCTTTCTAATTTATTTCGTATAGCAATAGCCGTTCCAATCACTTCACTTTTATCGTTTCGGTTATAGACAATAACAGGTAGCTTAACCATATGCTCTTTTTTTAAACTATAAGAATCTACAAAAGAGAGCACATTACTTGATTGTCGTGGCGTAGCTGTTAACTCTAAAATAAATGTAGGATTAATGTTCTTTAGCATATCAATGCTCAACTTAGATGTTGCATGATGGCTTTCATCAACAATTACAATCGGATCAAGTGATCGAATTACTTGAATTAAGGAAAGCTCGTCCGCATCATCTAACACATTTTGGTTTGTTAAACTGGATTTAAACGACAGTAAATTACCGTTTTCTTGATAAACAAGTCTAGAATCCTTATTGGAAGTTCTAAGTGAATTAAAGCTTAACACAAAAATTGATAGTTGATGTTCAATCGACGAATTTGTAAAATTTTGACCACCAAGTAGCTCATCTTTGCCGTAGATCTCAACCCTATGCGAAAAATCAGCATCAATACGCTTTCTATAAGGGTGAGTCGGATCAGATAACGCTTTAAAAGTTTGCTTTAAAATTGAATCTGAGGGAACTAACCAAACGACAGCCTTTTTGTCTGTATATGGCAAATAATCTGAAAGGAGCTTTAAAGCGCTAGCTGCAACAAAAGTTTTGCCTCCTCCTGTTGGAATTTTAACACAGAGTTGAGGGACCTTTTCGTTATCAATTTGATCATTGTAAGGATTAATTGGCCCATCGTCAGCTACCTTTAAACCCTTTATTTGCCAGAAGTGTGAATAAGCTGTCGAGGCATTGTAATCGGATGGCCCCGACCACTCCTCCAAGAACCGTGAGATATCGTCCAAAACGCCCTTTTGATATTCTTTCAATTCCATAATTCTAGCCCTCCTAAAATCGTTCAACGTCACGAGGAATTTTTTTAAATGTAATGTGCAAAGCTGATAACCTATCTTTTGATATAGTTAGTCGATCAGCATAAATGACATACATATCAGCATGGTATTTTATATGAGTCAAAAAGGATTCATTCAAAACAGTTATCCTGGTAGGATCATATAATAAATAATATGCTGTATCAGAAACTCGGCCAAGATAACCACTCTCGTCAAAGTGTTTATTAATTACACTAGCACTATTTCTCGTTTCTGAATACCAAATATAACTTGCTACAGTTGATGTTGGCACGTCAACGTTGAAATTTCCATACTCATCTAATAATGTATCTCCAATAGTGTAGTAAGAAAAACCACCACCAACTCCTGCAACCTGTTGCCCCTTCTGCTTAATCCCTTGTACTACGATGCTGTTATCATTCAATTTACATTGCACTTTATCAAAGCGACTTTGATTATTCTCCATAACTTCATGTGCGTTATCAAGAATCTGGGAACCCTTACGTAAATTTGAAAGATTTAATCTTTTAGCATAAAGTTGCACAACTTTTCTATAATGGGTAGTATAGCCTTTAATAACTTTTTTAACTCGTTCGGCCGTTACACTTTCAGCATAATCTTCCATTTCTATCAAAATGAAGCGGCGTTCACCTCCATCCCTTTTATTTAAATTCAAAACTGCCTCCGCGGTAGTACCAGATCCCGCAAATGAATCCAACACCACTGCGTTTTTGTTTTTTATTAAATCGATTAGATAGGATATCATATCTACGTTTTTTGGATTATCAAAATTACCTGTATCTAAAATACGCTTAAGTTCTTTTGTTCCTTCGGATGTATTATATCTAATAATACTAGGTACAGGGCCTTTATCAATTGATTCAAAGAACAACCTACCATCCTCTTCAAAAACTTCATTAGAAGGAACATAATGCTTAAAACAAACGGAATACGAACCCTTACGATTAGGTTTAAGATACAAATCCTCAATGTGTTGTTTTGCTTTATTTATATCCCAAGTCCAAGCGCCCAACTGACCACGAACACGTGGAGGCCTTATTATAACAGTATATCCTTGATCTTTAAGATTACTGTCGTTTTTATAAACAACAGCCTCATCATTAGCCGTTAAAGCAAGCTCTTGATCATAATCCATCACAGGAATAAATTCTTGAGTATCAGGGTTTAAATAAAATGAATAGCCTAAATTTTTACGTGCTCGGAGAGTCCCCCCCCTCTCCTCGAGTAGTAATAGGATCACTCAAATAAAAGTATCGGTCCTGAATATCCTTCAAAATATGTCGACGCACTTTACGATCGGAAAATAAAACATGACCGTCCTGACCAGCGTCAATTTTTTTCCGATATGCGATTATATACTCGTGATTTTTTTGAACATTATGAGTATCATTCTTTGCGTTACCTTTATCTTGAATAATTGGTCCTAAAGCATTATCATGACCAAAAATCTCGTCGCAAATAGCTTTAAGATTTGAGAACTCATTATCATCAATAGAAATAAAAATTACGCCATTTGAAGATAATAGTCTAGCTAATAGTTTAAGACGCGGGTACATCATACAAAGCCACTTATCGTGGCGAGACAAATCCTCACCCTCTTTACCAACGACTTGACCTAACCACTTGCGGAATTTAGGATCATTAACATTATCATTGTAGACCCATTTTTCGTTCCCGGTATTATAAGGTGGGTCAATATAAATACAGTCTACCTTCCCCTCATATTGTGGCAACAAACTTTTTAGTGCTATTAAGTTGTCAGCATGAATGATCATACTCTTACTTTTATTATTAGCCCCAAAAGTATATTGAAGATCCAGTATATGGTATGGTACATTAAAATGATAATTAATCACTTTTGACTTACCATTCCAATTCAAAATTGGCATTTTAAAGTTCCCTCTCGCTAGTTATTTAAGATACTATTCATTATCTTACAATGCTTTTAACAATAATTATACAATATTAAAGGCAAAGGCTAAAGCACGTCATTTGAATGCCGAGAATTTCAATCCCACAAATGTTCACATCAACTGCCTCAGGCAATAAATCAAGCAGGCAAAGTAAAGTCTGATCCAAAATGAAGACGGCTATCAGTTGATTAATGACTCATTGGAATATTATCATAAGCTTCAACTGTAATTAATTAATCAACTCATTAACTAACGACTGCTGAATTAGCCTCAATTTTTTCTGCAGATATTATTTTTGCAAGCCAACAGATCAAAAAAAGGCTGTGTTATGTTTTCTATGAAAATGAAAAGCAGAAAAGTTGATCTAAATTCAACTATGTCGTTTTTTTAAAATGTTTTCTACAAATGAAATGCAGGAGAATATGTTGAAATGGTTAAATATAGTTTCTTTTCCTTGCATCAATTTTTCTGGGAAGCTTGTATCATCGGTATTTATGGAATTATTCAGCAGCCACTAACTAGGGCGTGTCTATCTATTCATGCATTTTGATAGTGCTATGTAAAAAAGCTAGCTGTAATAGATTATTTACATTTTCTAACCAATCAAAAATGTAAATTTCAAGGCTAATTATACAGCCAAACATGAATCCATAACAATAGCATAATCAAAAAATTACGTATCCAAGTTAGCTTTCAAATCTTGCTAAATCCTAGGACCATTCAGGCTTTACCGCTTTTATTTTTTTAACCACACCCTTCTCCTTGCTTTCCACCCCAATCTATAATATATTTATATCGAACTTACAAAAAGTAAGCAAAGGAGGAGCAACATGGTCAACGTTAATAACTTACAATTCGGAATCGAAACTTTCGGTGACATTGTTGCGGCTGAAGACGGTCACCTTTTAACAGCCGGTCAATCTATTCTCCAAATCGTTAAGGAAGGTGAATTAGCCGACAAATTGGGCATTGATGTTATTGGGGTCGGTGAACACCACCGTCCCGATTACAGTGTCTCCAGTCCTGAAGTCGTGCTGGGTGCCATTGCTTCGGTCACTAAAAACATTAAGCTTGCGACTGCCGTTACAGTATTAAGCTCTGACAATCCCGTTCGAGTCTATGAACGTTTTGCAACGCTTGAAGGTCTTTCGCAAGGACGGGCTCAAGTGATGCTTGGCCGTGGCTCCTTTACCGAATCATTTCCACTATTTGGATACGATCTAATCGATTATGATGATCTGTTCAATGAAAAACTGGATATGTTCACTCAACTTTTAAAAGAAAAGCCCATCACTTGGGACGGGAAATATACCCAATCGCTCAAAGATCAAGACGTTTATCCAAAGACAGATTACGATGGCTTGGAAACCTATATCGGTATCGGCGGTTCACCTGAATCCATTATCCGAGCTGCCAAAAACGGATATAGAGTTATTTTAGCCATTATTGGCGGTCAAGCTGATCGTTTCGCGCCCTATCTTGATTTATACAAGAAAGCCGCTGCTCAATACAACAAGCCGGTTTACCCGGTTGCCGTTCATTCCCATGGCTTTATTGCCGACGATGAGGATGAAGCCGTTGAAGTTGCCTGGAAGAATATCAAAGCAAACTTTGACCGCATTGGCTTGACTCGTGGCTGGGCACCGATGAGCCGCGAACAGTTCGACGGCGAAACCAAGTCGGGTTCATTTTACGTTGGCAATCCGGAACACGTTGCCCAACGAATTGCCCGCACCATTAAATTACTCAATCTTGGCCGTTTTGATCTCGTATACGGTGCCGGCAATCAAACTGCTGCCCAGCGTGAACGAATGATTGAACTTTATGCAACAAAAGTCATCCCACGCGTCAAAGAACTTTTGTCCCAGGAGGTAACCGCCTAATGACCGAAATTAAAACCGTCGGCATTCTCGGTGCCGGAAAGGTCGGAATTGTTTTAGCACAGTTGGCTTTGGCTGCCGGTTATAACGTCAGAATTTCCGGTTCGGGTTCCGTCCAAAAAATCGCCCTTACCATTGAAACTTTGGTGCCCGGTGCCATCGCGTCAACCAATCAGGGGGTTGTCAGTAAAAGTGACCTGATTATTCTGGCAATCCCGCTTAGTCGATATAAGAACATTCACGCAAAGTTGCTGAAAGGAAAGCTGGTCATCGATGCCATGAATTATTGGTGGGAAACCGACGGCATTCGAGAAGAAGTGTTGGATCCTTCATCGACTTCCAGCGAACAGGTTCAAAAATATTTCAGTAAAAGTACCATCGTCAAAACGTTTAATCACATGGGTTACCACAACCTTCAAGAAGAAGCTAAACCGGCGGGTGCCGAGAATCGAAAAGCGCTATTTGTAACCGGAGATAATCCGGAAGCCGTCGATCAAATCGCACGCTTTGTGGATACAATGGGCTTTGACACCGTTGTCCACTATCACCTCGCCGACGGTATCATGACCGAACCCGGCAGTCCCCTGTTCGGCGCAAGTCTGACCCGTTCAGATCTTAAAAACGTGATTGATCATTTTGATGAAACCGAGTTTGGCAAGAAAATTAAAAGCAATCAGGAAGCTTAATAAAGGGCATCGTTTCAAATAAAAACGGACTAGAAATTTTTTACAATTCTTCTAGTCCGTTTTTAGCTGAGCATTTGCTGCATTTCAAACTAAATTTCTCTTTAGTCTGCAACAACATTTTAGACGATTAAAAAAGTGTTGTGACCTCGTGTACCTCAGCTTATAATTGTTAATGCAACAAAGAAAAGCTTGAATGAACGGCTAAGCATTTCCATAAGAAACATCGGGATAGATGCCCTGAAAGCAGTCGTCACTGTCATCCGTTAATCTTATATTGTGCTCTTAATTAGTTTAAAAGCCATATAGAGGAATGCTTAGTTACTTTTTTAGTTCATTCATATTATTTTACATAAAATTAGTTAGAAAGATTGTGAGGCAGTTAAATGGTACTAAGTGAGGCACAAAAAAGAGCTAGTAAAAAGTATAAAGCCAAGCACCGTGACAGAGTTCGATACCTGAACAAACGGAGCGCGGCAAAAATGTTTATTACCACAGACGGAACAATTGAGGATGTCAAGACACTGCAAAAGTTAATTGAGAAACGATTAAAGGAGGGATAAGGCGATGAGACTATTTAAATCAAAGCACGTCACTGTATACATGCGTAAGGCAACTGCCAAGCAGAATATTATCGGAGTTGCCTCGATCATTATTTTAGGTTTAATTATTTGGGCTATAGTACGTTAAATGACGCAAAATCAGTAAACATAAAGCCAGCGATTTAAATTGTCCACAAAGTCGATACACTTAATCGACTAATGGCGGTGTTACTTTTCGGAGCACACTTGAGGCGGCTGATTACATTTTATGTAGTTGGTCGCCTTTTTAATAGATAAATTCCAAGCTTGACTTATTAAAGAATTCCTGACAGCTAAAACACCGCCCAATGATAATCCAACCAAATTTACTAATACACACATTTCTTCAACTATGCCCATCTTACCTAAAATAGGAATGCCAGAAAGAATCCATGGTTATCTTATGTGGTCCAAAATAATGTAGCAGAATAGTAAATCCACCAGAATGTGTGTAATGGAATTTATAGAAATGATTTCCTGCATATCTCCATTTGGTTATATGAGCAGCTTTTTCACCAGAATAACGAATATAGTGTCTATAAATGCCCACCCCTTGATGATGGTTCGCTGTGGCATACCAATACCCCTGTAGCTTGGTTGGAATTGCTGATGAATGCCAGGAGAATGCCTGTGCAGTATTTTGATTAATTGTTGACCCAATGGAAATCCCTAAGCTTGTTGATGCCAACAAAACAATTGCTGTTTTTTTAATATTCATATTTTTAAAACCCCCAGATAATTTTTGTTCTTTACATAGCTTTATCATCTAATATATCTCACAAGCGAATTCGGATCCCTCCATATACATGGAGAATACCCAAAATCACCTAATGCAGTTAAAATGTATTGGTTCAAGTTGGTTTCATAAGCCTGTATGGTTAATTTTTTCCAATTAGTCGCATTATCCTTGACGAAACTGTCGACCCATTGACGCACTTTGACAGTTTCAACTTTCAATAGATCGTTTTCATGGTAAGCAACGTTCGGATTGTCGAAACTGCGTTTCTTTTCGTACCGATGGTGAACTAAATCATAAAACGTCAGCCGATAGCTAAATTGAAACGTGTCTAACTTTTCTATTGCACTTCAAAACGATGGGATGTTTTGTAAAATAGTTTAATTTCATTATTCTTACCTCGTACATACGTTCTTTTAGAATGTAAACAAAATCCCTCATGGAAGGGGGAAATTAATCTCCTTTTGAATCGATTTTAATGAATCGTGATTTTACATTATCGTATAATGATTTAAATTGACTGAAGTGTGATCTAATTTGATAATGAAATAATTTGGGTTTTATTAAATACATATAGACAGCTATCCCGAAACCAACAATAATGATGTCGATTCCTGTGCCACTCATAATATAGTTTAAGAAATCCATGCCAACGATTGCTACAAACATTAGCAGAATTAGCCACCACCAACTAGTTACAAACCGTGAAAGGCCAAATAAAAAGAATAGCAGTGTGCTAATAATGATTATGGCCATGATAGAGACCTCCTTGATATCATTCTAGTCCATTGCCAAATCTTGGGTTAATAAAGGATCGGATTATTATATAACCATTTATTATACTAATTTGATTTAATAAAAAAAGCTAATGTACAATAAGGCAAGAAGATGGCATTATGAAATTGTCGAAAGCATCAGTCCATACATTAAAACATTGCATTACAATTTTTGATCAAGAAATAGGAATCTCCGTGTTTGCCGAGATTTATTATGTAAATTATGAAAGAGTTCACAGCGTTAGCAAAAGAGCAATCAGCAAATGCGTTTTACCTGTTAATAAAGGAAATTACGGAAAACCACAAGGGATTTAGACTGTTGTATGAAGATGGACAGTTATATCAACCGGTCCAATCTCAAAGCCATTAACTTCTTGATGCTGATCTGCCCACTGGCATAAAGTGCTTTGAGCTTCTTGATGGTTATCAAAATGTTGGGTGCTAAAGGAAAAGTGATCATCGTGATTGGTAAGAGCTTTCTTCAATAGCGAATCAAAATATTTGTAATCCTTGTCTTGAAGCATTTTTTCAAATCTTTCTTCCTCATTCATATTTATCACATTCTTTCAATTCCCGCTGAGTTCTTTTTTAAAAAAAGAAACCCAATCAGGGCCTAATTATAATTTGAAAATTACTTTAATAAGAAAACCAATAAGTGGAATGACAATGCTTGCACTTATAACTCCCATTATCCACCAGGTTATTTTTGATAAGCTTCCAATACTTGTTGCCAATGCGTTTATCTTTCCCGATAGGTCAGAATTACCATTGTCAATTTTTCCGATTAAGTTTGCTTGAATTGTATCTATTTTTCCAGATAACCCGATAATTTGCTTCGCTGTTTCGGTTTGAGCAAGTTTGATATCTTTTTGTAAAGATTCCACAGCATTGTCCAGTTCCCTATGAGTTACGTGATCATCCATATTTCCGCCACCTCCATCATCACCACCATTATAATCCAAGCCCCTGTTTTTAGGTAATGATGGAGTATTTAAATAATCATCTTCAAAATTTTTAGAGGGCATTGGGATAACTCTTGCTTTTTCGTTATTATTCATCATTTTTATCTCCATCATTTCCAAAATATTTAAATTTTCCAGGAACATTAGCAACTAACAGGCTTTCAGCTTCAACTGTTCGTTTTGTATCTATAAAGATTGCAATTTGAAAGTAATAGTTTCCATAAGATAAAGATTTAAAATTAAGAGATGGTTCTCGAAATGGATTAAGCCTTACAGTAAAAAGTGCCGGTTTTTTTAAAGAAGGATAAGCTGACAGAGCTGCGGATTTTACGTCCAGCGATTGGATGTGAGTTGGAATTTCTTTGATATCTTCAACAAAATTTTTAGGATTATCGGAGATAACTAAGCTTAATTGAATTAGTAATCTTGGAATTATTTCACGCCCGTTCAACATTTCACCTTTGTAGTAAGAAGTTAGAAGGCCATTGAGTTCAATGTATGGTTTTTCTTTTGTGATTTCTAAGGGAACGTAATCGGACAAAGATTCTCCGTTAATTGAAAAACCACTAATAAAGAAACTTTTGGGGAGCATAATTTGTACCTCCTTTATGATTTATAAAATAAAAATCCCTATTGGGGCAATTGCAACGTTAATCATTGTCTTGATACCATTTATCTTTATTCAAAGAGTAATGGTAGTAAATTTCGTTGCCAGTATTGGGATTGGTGTAATCCCAAATATTATTCGTTAGCACTTGATCACTACTTTTCAGTGCCACATCTTTTGTATCAGTTGGTTTAACAGATGAAATTACGAAAGTATCACCACTTAAACTTTGAGTATAGGTATTATAGGGAACAAGATCGTTCCCTGTATCAGCATATGCATAATATGTTTGGCCGTTGTATTGAACTAACGCCATCTTTTGAATTCCGTCATGTTTAAAACCACTAAGTATTAATGGAACTCCACCGGTTTCCAATTTAACAGCAAAAATATTGTTGTCATAATTATCCATTGTTGTTGTTAATCCTACGGGATCGGAACTATCCACCCAATCTCCTGTGTAAACCATATGACCTACGCAAGACTTAAGCGATTCAGGTGCGCTATGGTAATCCAATCCATAGACTTGAGTCTTTTTTGATTTAACTTTTTTGGTATGGTGAACTGATTTATACCAAACTTGAGAATAGCCCATCTCCAAATTGTTGATTAATTCCTTTTTACCATTCTTATATTTTAAATGCCAGCGTCTACTACTTTGATAACCATATTTTGCTAAAACATTAAATGTATAGTGAGATGAATCAACTTTAGCGAAGGCAAGTTTACGCCAACCATGCCAATTGCTTCTATAAAACGTTTTACCATTAAGGGAAACTGAATACGTATTTACTTTCATCATATCGCCATCGCTCGTGTGGTATGTGCCTCGCCAGCTTCGAGGCGTGTAAGAATGATAGTGCCTAACTGGAAAATAATTTGATGCATATACTTGCCCGATATTAAAACTAACAAAACCTAGAAAAGCTACTCCAGTTAATAATAATTTACTAACTCGCATTATTAGGATCTCCCCAGATTGATTTCAGCTTTTATTGTCGTCAGTTCGCTGGACAAAATATCGTTTTGCTTTTTCATTAATGGCTTTTAGAAGTTCATTATTTTGTTTCTAAAGTGTAACGCTTTGCTTAATTAATAATCCAATTTGTTCGATTAAAGCATCAAAATCTGTTACCAAAGTATTTTGAAACTCATCCCCGTTAAAAAACGCCGAGGATTAAAAAAAACTGATCATCAGGCATTTTTTAATCCATGATATTTTTTACAAGCTGATAAGATTCAGATTTTAAATCATCTAAGCCGTGTTTGCTTAAGAAGCGCTTAACTTTTTAATCTCTTTTTTGTTCTTTCTCTTCTTTAGTTTTAAAAACCGCCTAAAGATTCCCATAGTAAAATCCCCTCAAAATATTAATCAATGTCGTCACCGGGCGATCCATACTAATGGATTAGCTCATTGTAACAATTTAGCAAGTGCCCATTATCGTCTACATATAAAACTCTCCGAGGAGCGCTTCGCTTTTCCTCGTAACCATCAATGAAAAGAACCGTCTTCCTTTGTATAATATAGGTGAAGGCGGTTTCATTGTACATCGTTATCTTTTTGGTGCTAATAAG
>Ga0214925_100261_pt1 | contig 36268 bp, 33 predicted proteins | sample Stichaenrichment_FD_168299 | JGI IMG/M metagenome (GOLD analysis project Ga0214925, IMG submission 168299) | Xylose enriched microbial communities from anaerobic bioreactor in Madison, Wisconsin, United States - 63SRT | ecosystem: Engineered > Bioreactor > Anaerobic > Unclassified | place: USA... | reverse complement strand
TGACTGTAGTGGCACATTCCTTCCAGCTTCCGACGTTGACCTAGACAACCAACATCGTAGCCTTCCGGGATGTGCCACGCCTGCATTCGGCGGGCCATCCTGTTGCACTCAGAATGCTAATCCGCCCCCGCAAAGAGAATCGTGTTGTCTGTTCAGAAGTCCTCGCGCATTTGCAGGGACTCCTTCGTATCTCGGAGCAATGCGTTTTACCCTACACGCCAACTTCCAGGAACATGGTGTAGGGTAAAAATGGCACAAGAGACCTACCTCCTTGTCATCTAAGGCCAGCCAGATAGCTACCAAGCAACATCTCGTAAGGACTCACTGCAATGCCAGATCGCTCTCCTGTAGGACAGCAGTAGGGATGGCTTAACGACCCAATCTCGGAAAATTTGCGATATATGGGTCGTTAAAGCCCCTTTCTACATATCCCTGAAAGCCTTGCGGCGGCCGCAAGCTCCTTTCTCCTCCCTGTGCATTGCACAGCTAGCACACTACATCTTCCCATCTCATCTCCCCTTCCATCCGCTATCGTTATGCTGACAGTTCTTTAGATCCAAGGGGCGTGTGAGCCATGCAGAAATACGGACCGAAGCCTTCAGGCAGGAAGGGACCCGAACAGAAGAAGGGGCCGTCTGCCCATGAGCACAGCCATGCGCATGCACAGGGCGCAGGCAAGCCCAAGGCACAGCACCAGCATGCTCCGAAGGCACTTCATGCACAGCATGCGCCGCAGCAGAAGGCAGAGCATCACTCGAAGCACGGAGGACCTGTTCCTCCCGTGACGCCGAAGCCTACCCGCGACCAGTTCATGCCGGTCTCGAAGGCAGACATGAAAGCGCGTGGCTGGGACCAGTGCGACTTCGTCTTTGTTATCGGCGATGCCTATGTAGACCATCCATCGTTCGCCCCTGCCATCATCTCCCGCGTTCTCGAGGAACATGGTTACCGCGTCGGCATCATCCCCCAGCCTGACTGGCACGACCCTGCCTCTGTCACGATCCTGGGAGAGCCGAAGCTCGGTTTCCTCATCTGCGGCGGCAACATGGACTCGATGGTCCTCCACTACACCGTCGCCAAGCATCACAGGACCGAGGACTTCTACACCCCTGGAGGCGTCATGGGCAAGCGTCCGGACCATGCAGATGTGGTCTACGGCAACCTCATCAGGCGCACGTACAAGCACACGCCGATCATCCTGGGCGGCATCGAGGCATCGCTTCGGCGCCTCGCCCACTATGACTACTGGTCTGACAAGCTGAAGAGATCGATCCTCCTCGATTCCGGTGCCGATCTGATCGTCTATGGCATGGGAGAGCGCCAGATCGTGGAGATTGCCGACGCCCTGGCATCAGGCATCGCGGTCTCTGACATCTCCTGGATCCAGGGTACGGTCTACCGTGCCAGGAGCTATGAGCAGTGCGACCATCCTGTCATCCTCCCCTCCTGGGATGAGCTCACGAGCGACAAGAAGGTCTATGCAGAGTCTTTCGGCATCCAGTGCCGGAACCTCAACCCCTTCCTCTCCCACTCGCTTGTCGAGCCCTATCCGCATGACATCTACGCTATCCAGAACCCGCCCGCAAAGCCTCTGACGACAGAAGAGCTCGACGAGGTCTACGAGCTTGCCTATACGCGCACGTACCACCCGATGTATGAGAGCCAGGGAGGCATACCAGCCTTGAAGGAAGTGAAGTTCTCGCTTGCGAGCAACAGAGGCTGCCTCGGCGAGTGTGCCTTCTGTGCCTTGAACTTCCATCAGGGCAGGATCATCCAGGCAAGAAGCGAGGAATCGCTCCTGCGCGAGGCTGAGGCCATGACCCACGACCCTGACTTCAAGGGCTATATCCACGATGTGGGTGGCCCCACTGCCCAGTTCATGGTCCGTGCCTGCCAGAAGCAGGCGACAGCAGGTGCCTGCACGAACAGGCGCTGCCTCTCTCCTACTCCCTGCAAGAACCTCACGGTCTCCCACAAGCGCTATGTGCACCTGCTCCGGAAGCTCCGCGAGCTTCCCGGCGTCAAGAAGGTCTTCATCAGGAGCGGCATCCGCTTCGACTATGCGATGCTCGATACCGACCATACCTTCATCAAGGAGCTTGCCGAGTACCACACCTCGGGCCAGCTGCGCCTGGCACCGGAGCATGTGTGCTCCGAGGTCCTCGATGTGATGGGCAAGCCTTCGAACGATCTCTATGAGGGCTTCTGCAAGGAGTTCGAGAAGTACAGCAAGGAAGCTGGCAAGGAGCAGTATGTCCTTCCCTACCTTATGAGCAGCCACCCCGGCTCCACGATGGAAGTGGCCGTGAAGCTTGCCGAGTTCTGCCGCGACCTTGGCTACAACCCCGAGCAGGTAAGCGACTTCTATCCGACGCCGTCCACGGTCTCGACCTGCATCTTCTATACGGGACTCGATCCGAGGACGATGAAGCCGGTCTATTGCCCGACGAACCCGCATGAGAAGGCCATGCAGCGCGCCCTCATCCAGTACCGCGACCCGGACAACTACGACCTCGTCGTCGAAGCGCTCCACAAGGCACACCGCGAGGACCTCATCGGCTATGGACCGAAGTGCCTCGTGAAGCCGACCCGTCCGCCGAGACAGGAGAAGGGCGCTCCGCACCACCACGGCAAGGGCCCGAAAGGAAAGGCAGGCAGCAAGCGCCCACACGAGCCAGGCAGAAAGCCGCAGGGCAAGAGCAGCCCGCACCAGAGAAGCCAGCACCGGTAGACAAGAAAAGCCTCGGACACCGGATGTCCGAGGCCTTCTTTATGAGCTTTGACTCTTGTCTATTCTGCTACTCGAGCTCGAGGGCACCTGTCGCCAGCTGCCAGTACTCACCCTTCTGGGCCAGGAGCTCCTCATGCGTGCCGCGCTCGACTATTCTGCCATGCTCGAGCACCATGATCGCGTTCGCATTGCGCACGGTCGAGAGACGGTGTGCGATAACGAAGACAGTGCGACCCTGCATGAGGGCATCCATGCCACGCTGAATCAGGGCTTCGGTACGTGTATCGACGCTCGATGTTGCCTCATCGAGGATCAGGACCGGCGGGTCTGCCACGGCAGCACGGGCGATTGCAAGAAGCTGGCGCTGGCCCTGCGAGAGGTTCGCACCGTCTGCTGCAATCTTCGTATCGTAGCCCTTGGGAAGGCGGCTGATGAAGGAGTCGGCATTGGCAATCTTTGCTGCCTTCCGCACTTCCTCATCAGTTGCGTCGAGCTTGCCGAAGCGGATGTTGTCTGCAACGGTCCCCTCGAAGAGGTGCGTGTCCTGAAGGACCATGCCGAGAGACTCCCTGAGGGCTCCCAGCTGCATGTCGGAAATATCGATCCCGTCGTAGGTGATCTGACCTGCATTCAGCGCATAGAAGCGGTTGATGAGGTTCGTGATCGTCGTCTTGCCAGCACCCGTGGAACCGACAAAGGCAATCTTCTGGCCTGGCTTTGCATAGAGGGAGAGATCCTTGAGCACGGTCTGTCCCGGCACATAGCCGAAGGTCACGTCGTGGAAGCGCACATCGCCCTTGAGAGGCACCTCTTCGCCGTCTTCCTTCTTCCAGGCCCACTCATCCCTTGCCGTGCAGACAAGGCGCACCGTGCCCTCGTCCTCTTCCTGCGGAAGCTCGAGCACCTGGAAGATGCGCTCGGCTCCGGCCAGGGCGGTCAGCATGAACGAGCCCAGCTGCGTGAACTGGTTGATCGGCATCGCTGCCTGGCGCACGAAGACAAGATAGCTTGCCAGAGATCCTGCATCCATGGAGCCGGAAAGCGCAAGGAACGCTCCTGCCACGGCGACGATTGCGTAGTTCGCATAGCTGATCGAGACCGTTGCCGGAATCATCGTCGCCGCATAGGCCTGGGCAGACGTGCCCGACTTCTGGAGGCTGGCATTCAAGGCCCTGAAGCCTTCGAGGTTTTCCTTCTCATGGTTGAAGACCTTCACGACCTTCTGGCCAGAGATCATCTCCTCGACGTAGCCATCAAGCTCTCCCAGAGTCTTCTGCTGCTTGGAGAAGAGGCGCTTCGAGCGCGTGCCCGAGAAGCGGATATAGAAGAAGATCACGATATCGCAGGCAGCGGTGATGAGCGTGAGCCTCCAGTCGAGGACGAAGAGGAGGATGAGCGTGCCCACCATCTGGATGCCAGCCTGCACCATGGCGGCAAAGCCGTTGTTCAAGGCCTCGGAGACAGTATCCACATCGTTCGTGAAGAAGCTCATCGCGTCACCCGTACGGGTACGGTCGAACCAGGAGAGCGGCAGGTGCTCCATATGCGCGAAGAGATCGCGGCGCATATCGAAGACGACCTTCTGCGCTGCCCTCACCATGATCTGCGTATAGCCCACGACAGAGGCGACGCCCAGGGCATAGATGATGGCCGTGAGCACGACGAGGTGCACGAAGCGGCCATACTCCCCTGCCGCCACGGCATTCACGACCGGCTTGATCATGTACGTGCCGAAGAGGTTGCCGGCACCTGCGATGGTCACGAGCACGGCGACAGCCAGCATCTGCATCTTTGCGTGGCCCATGTATCCCAGAAGGATCCTGAGGGTATGGCGGAGATTCTTCGGACGTGCCGGAGCCGCTCCTCTTCCTGCCATCTCATGCCTCCTTTCCGAGCATGCCCTGCGAGTGGCAGAGCTCCTGATAGATCGGGTCTTTTGCCAGAAGCTCCTCATGCGTGCCGAAGCCTTCGATCTTTCCGTCATCCAATATCAGGATCTTGTCTGCTTCGGCCACAGATGCCACGCGCTGGGCGACGATGACCTTCGTGACATCGGTGAGCTCTGCAAGATGCTTCCTGATTCTTGCATCTGTCGTCATGTCCACAGCGCTCGTGGAGTCGTCGAAGACCAGCACCTTCGGCTTCTTCAGGAGCGTGCGCGCGATGCAGAGGCGCTGGCGCTGGCCACCCGAGACATTGGAGCCTCCATGCCCCAGGTCTCCGTCAAGGCCGCCTATGCGCTCGAGGAATTCGTCTGCACAGGCAACCCGGCAGGCTTCGAGGAGCTCTGCATCCGTTGCCTCCTCATTGCCCCATTTCAGGTTCTCGCGCACCGTGCCGGTGAAGAGCACGTTCTTCTGGAGCACGATGCCAACAGCATCGCGCAGGGCCGGCAATGCATAGTCGCGCACATCGTGTCCCCCGACTTCGGCTGTGCCTTCGGAGACATCGTAGAGGCGTGCCAGCAGCTGCACGAGGGAGCTCTTGCCGGAACCCGTGCCGCCAAGGATTCCCAGGGTCGTCCCCGCAGGGACCGCAAAGCTGATATGCGAGAGCACCGGCTTTTCCGCATCGGCTGCATACTGGAAGCTCACGTCCCTGAACGCGATGCTGCCATCCTCTGCTTCCCTGATTGCTTGCCCTTCGGGCAGCTGCTTCAGGACTGGCGTCTCGCCCAGTACCTCGCTCACGCGGTGGATGCTCGTGAGCGCACGCGCCAGCAGCAGGAACACATTGGAGAACATGTTGAGCGAGTTCATGATCAGGAGCACGTAGCTCATGAAGCCGGTGAGCGCGCCCACCCCGAGCTCTCCTTGCAGGATGAGCTGGCCTCCGAACCACAGGAGTGCAACGCTCGTCACGTTCATCGCGAGCTGGAAGACCGGCAGGTTGAGGACGGCTGTAGAGAACGTCTGGGTAGCCGTGCCGGCAAGCTTCCTGTTGACCTCAGCAAAGCGCTCCTCGGCCCAGGGCTCCCTCACGTAGGCCTTGATGGCACGTATTGCGACAAGATTCTCCTCGAGGACGGAATTGAGCCGGTCCATCGAAGACTGGAGCTTCGCGAAGAGCGGCGCTGCATGCGACACGATAAGGAAGAGCGCAAGCGCCAGGCAGGGCAGGACGACGACGAAGACGACTGCAAGCTTCGCGCTCATGGAGAAGGACAGGACCAGGCCCATAACAAGCATGACCGGGCTGCGCAGAAGCGGCCTGAAGCCCTGGACCAGCGCATTCTGAATCACCGTGATGTCGGTCGTGAGACGCGTCACCAGAGACGAGGTCTCGAACGAATCGAGATTCGCGAACGAGAGCTTCTGCACATGGGCATAGGCTGCCTCGCGCAGATTCGCGCCGAAGCCCATCGAGGCGATAGCGGAAAAGCGCGCATAGCCAAGGCCCAGCAAGCCCGCAATGACGGCAAGGGCAACCATCTCGGCCCCGACAAGGACGATGCCGTGCACATCCTGGGCGGGAATCTCGACGTCCACCATCTGCGCCATCATGAACGGGATGAAGAGCTCGAGCGTCGCCTCCAGAAAGGCACAGACGGTCGCCGCAAGAAACGCCCGGCGGTAGGGCTTCAGGGCAGCGCCCACGATTCTGAGGTCGTCCGCCCCTGCGCTTTGTGCCTTTCTGCCGGCAGTGGCTTCTCTAGGCACCATGCACCTCCTTCTTCGTCAGGCACGCGAAGCTGTCATGGATGTTCGCGAGCCCCTTTGCAAGCGCCTGCCTCTCCTCATCCGCGAGGCCGGAAAGCATGATGTCATCCGCTTCGTCGCAGGCTGCTTCCCAGACAGCAAGCGCTTCATGGCCTTTCTGGGTGAGCTCTGCCTGCCTCATGCGGGCATCGGACCCCTTGAAGATGCGGACAAAGCCGCCTTTCAGCAGGGAGTCGAACATGCGCGACACGGCTGCACAGTCGATCTCGAAGAAGCGTGCGATATCGGACTGCGACGAAGGTCCGTGCACAGCAAGATAGCTCAGCACCTTTGGCTGTCCCGGACCCAGGCCGGCATGGGCCACCTGTGCCCTGAGATAGTTCGTCTGGGCGTGGTAGGCTCTGACCACCAGCATGTGCATATCGGTGAGGGTGCGGCCCTCCCGGGGCGCTTCGGCTCCCCTTTCATCTTCAGGCATTGCCAGCTCCACTCTTTGACATATCAATATATTGGGGAGCCTAGCTTACTCCCATCCAAACTGGCATGTCAGATTGAAGCGTCCGTTCCATAGACTTGCCACAGGGAAAGAGGGGCCCTGCATAGGCAGGGACCCTCTGGGCAAGCAGGCCCGATTCCGGCTTTCGCTAGGCAGGAAGGATCTCCACGTGCACGAGACGGTCCTTGGGCCTATGTGCGCCTTCGATGCCGGCGTCTGGATTCATAGAAGCGACGCGGTCCATATTGGTGACAAGCACCATAACAACAGGATCTTTGCCGGCTGCCTTGACTGCATCAAGGTCCATATGCGCAAGCCTGTCGCCCACGTGGACCTTCTGGCCCTTCTTCACCTTTGCCTCGAATCCCTTTCCGTCAAGGTCGACGGTATCGATTCCCAGATGCACGAGCACATCGAGGCCCGAGGCGGTGTGGATGCCATAGGCATGTCCGGTCGGAAAGACGGCCGAGACGGTGCCGGATACCGGAGCGAAGATATCGCCCGAGACCGGATTCTGCGCGTATCCCTGGCCCAGAGCGCCGCCTGAGACCACGGGATCTGCGACATCGGAGAGCGGCACGTAGGCGCCTTCGACGGCAGCAGAAAGCTCGACCGATGTAGCGCTGGCCTCATCTTCTCCCTGCTGGGCAGGGATGAGGAACCAGGTGAGAGCAAAGGACACGCCAGCTGCCAGGACGATGCCGACAAGGGCAAGCGGGAAGTAGGGGCCGACATAGGCGACGAGGCTGAAGATGGACGAAAGGATATAGCCATAGATTCTGACGCCGGTGATAGCGAAGAAGGCAGAGGCTACAGCAGAGCCGACGGTCGCCGCGATGAATGCCTTGCGGTACTTGGCAAGAACGCCGAACAGGGCAGGCTCGGTGATGCCCAGAAGCGCAGAGACGGCAGCAGCACCGATATTGGAGCGCTCCTCAGCATCTTCCACCTTGAAATACATCGCGAGGGTCGCGCCCATAATTGCCATGTTGGCCATGAACATCATCGGCATGAGCTGGTCCCAGCCCTGCGTCGCAAAGTTCTGGAGCGCGATCGGTGTCATGGCATGGTGAAGGCCCGTGAAGACGGCAATCGGGCGTATCGCGCCGAAGATGAGGCCAGCAACAATCGGGGAGACAGCGAACATCCACTGGATAGCGAAGCCGAGCGCATTGCCGAGATAGATGCCGATAGGGCCAATGACCGCAAAGGCAAGGATGCCGCCGGCAAAGAGCGACAGCGTCGGCGTGAAGACCGTCCGCATGGCCTTTGGCAGCACCTTGTCAATCCAGCGGTAGATATAGCTCAGGGCCCATACCGCCAGGATGATGGGGATGACATTGCCGGCATAGCTGAAGACCGGCACCGGGATGAAGCCGAAGAGCAGGTACTGCGAGATCTCCTTCGCAGCAGCTGCCGCTGTCATGGTCGGGTACTGCATGGCTGCAGCGATAGCGACCGCGACAAAGCCATTCGTCTTGAAGATCCGGGCTGCAGAATAGGCGATGAAGAACGGCAGGAACGTGAAGACGCCGCTCGCGATCATGTCGAGCACGATATAGGTATCGCTGGCATTCGAGATGGCACCGACTGCCACCAGGCCTGCCATGAGGCCCTTGATCATGCCGGCTCCGGCAATGGCAGGAACGATCGGCCCGAATATGCCCGAAACCGTATCCATCAGGGTATCGATGACAGGCTTCTTCTCCTCAGCCTCTCCACTCCCCGCATCTTCCGAAACGGCATCTCCCATCAGGGGAGCCAGTTCCTGGAAATAGCTGTCGACCTCGGTGCCGACGACGACCTGGAGCTGGCCAGACCCGAACTTCGTTCCCATGACCTGAGGAATCTTCTTCAGTGCGTCGTAGTCGATTTTGCTCTCGTCGACGATGCGGAACCTCAGCCTGGTCATGCAGTGCCAGACATTCGTGACATTGTCCGGCCCTCCTACTGCCGCAGCTATCGCTCTGGCGACATCAGCGTATGCCATCGTGAATCCTCCCTTGCTTCAGCGGCAGGCCTTCTGGCCTGCCTCCCTTCATTCCTTCTGTCAGATCGGGTTGCGCTTCCCTGCCGGCACCGGATTGTTTCGGCCGCCGCGGCACGGCTCCTGCCATGCCTTGGCAGCTCTGCATGCATCCAATCCAATGCACTGCGTTGCTGGATATGGTTCTATCATCACGTGGCATTTCTTTGGTCCTGACATGAGATTGGACCGGAAAGTTGGCTGAATATGGGCTGTTTTCCATGCCAGGATAGCGAAGAGGGGGCAAAGCGGCTTGAATAGCCTTGGACATGAGGCACGGCCATCCTCCGGGAGTCCGGACGCGATGGGCCAGACAGACAGAAGAGAGCGAGCGGAAACCATGAGCCCGACCATCATCACCGGCATCAAGACATTCATAACGAAGCCCGACAAGCACAATCTTGTGGTCGTGCGCGTTGACACCGACAAGGGGGTATCGGGTCTGGGGTGTGCCACATTCCAGTTCCGCCCGACCACGGTCCAGGACGCAGTCGATGGATATCTGCGTCCTCTGCTCCTGGGACGCGATGCCAACCAGATTGGCGACCTGTGGGAAGTCATGCATACGAATTCCTACTGGCGCAACGGACCTGTCCTCAACAATGCCATCGCCGGCATCGACATGGCTCTCTGGGACATCAAGGCCAAGCTTGCCCATATGCCGCTCTACCAGCTTCTGGGCGGGGCCACGCGCACAGCCATCCCTTCGTACACGCATGCCGTGGCTGATGACTTCGACACGCTCTGCTCCCAGATAGACCGCTATCTGGACGAAGGCTACCGTTATATCCGCGTCCAGCTCGGCTTCTATGGAGGGACCGGCCAGGATCTGCACATGCCCCAGCACCCGCTTCCAGGCTCCTATTTCGACCCTGTACAGTACATGCGCACGACGCTCGGCCTGTTCGAGAGGCTGTCCCAGCGCTACGGAGATGCCTTCGAGATGCTGCATGACGTGCACGAACGGCTCAATCCGGCACAGGCACTGCAGTTCTGCAAGGAAGCCGAGCGCTACCATCTCTTCTTCGTCGAAGATGTGGTAAGCGAAGAGAACAGCACCTGGCTCCGCACGATCAAGCAGCAGACCGCAACGCCTCTTGCGATAGGCGAGCTCTTCAACAATCCCAAGGACTGGGAAGAGCTTGTGAGCGAGCGGACCATCGATGTCCTGCGCGTGCATGTCTCCCAGATCGGTGGCATCACGCCGGCAATGAAGCTTGCCCATATGGCAGAGGCCTTCGGCGTGCGCATCGCCTGGCATACGCCTTCCGACATATCGCCAATCGGCCTGGCTGTGAACACGCATCTGAACATTGCCCTGCACAATGCCTGCATCCAGGAGAACATCGAGCTGCCCGAAAACACGCGTTTGGTCTTTCCCGGCGCCCCTCAGCAGCAGGGAGGCTTCTTCTATCCCATCGAGGCAGACGGCATCGGCGTGGGCTTCGACGAAGAGGAGGCCAAAAAGTTCCCAGGCATCTTCAAGGAGCATCCCTGGACACAGAGCCGCACGCCTGACGGCACCCTTGTCATGCCCTGACAGACAGGAATCTGCATTCAGGCCAGGATGCAGCTACTCTTTCTGCAGATGCATCCTGGCAGCATGCACTGCCCGGTCGAACGGCCTGATATAGGTCACAGAGTAGTCCAGGGCAATGATGGAGCTCATCTCGAATGTCCTGCCGCTGACAAGGATGCCGCGGTTCTCTATGCGCATGGCCGGCTCATGATGCTTGCAGCCAAGAAGTTCGGCATCGGCCCTGCTTGTCTTTGTCGGCTCATAGCTCGTGATGAAATGCGAGATCTTCAGACCCGACCGCTCCATGAATGCCTGGATCGAGCCTTCGACGATACTCCTGTCCAATACAGGAACAAGATCTTGAGGCAGCACCGAGCGCTCGATCTGCTCTGCCTCATGGTTCACGATGCGCAGACGCGCGAAATGCCAGACCTCGCTTCCCTGCGGCAGCTGGAATGAATGCAGCTCCTCATCGGTGGCTCTGCGCCGTTCAAGCGAGAGCATCCGCGATTCAATCTTTGCATACGGCATGCGGGTAAGCGAATTGAAGACCAGAGGATTGGTACGCAGCTTTTCCCGTACATAGACCCCCGATCCCTGCACGGCCTTGACCGCGCCGATGTCTGCCAGCGCCCTGAGCGCTTCCTGGATGGTCGAGCGCGCTACGCCGTATTCCTCCGCAAGCTTGCGCTGTGTCGGCAGCTTGCCAGAACGGAACTCGAGCCGATAGATCCTGCTCAGAAGATCGTTCACGATGAATTCAGTCTTGTTCATGGAAGTGCGCACCCTCTTCCGCTCCAAGCTGCCTGCAATACGGTTCCCCATCAAGATTATGGCCTTTGGCAGAAGCAGAGACCCACAAGAAGCGCACGATATCGGACTGCGGCGTGGCCCGTGCACGGCATGATAGCCCGGCGCCTCCGGCTGTCCCGCACCCAGACCACCAGCATGTGCATATCGGCAAGGGTGCGGCACCCTGGCTCCTTCTAACCTTCAGGCATTGCCCGCCCCACTTTGCCAGAGAGAAAGGCTGGACCCCGCCCTTCCGGCAAAGGCCCAGCCTCATCGAGAGCTGCAAGGAACGTTCCGCAGAATCAGAGCTGCGAGGTCAGTCCGCCATCGACATAGATGGTCTGCCCCGTGCAGTAGGTGTTCTCCTCGAAAGCGAGAAGCAGCATCTGCGGGCAGAGCTCGGAAGACACGGCAATGCAGCGCAATGACAGGTTGGCGGGCAGGCCTCGAAGGGTCTGCCCGCCTCTTATGGCTTCTGTCTTTTCCAGTACCGTTACATCTTGAGTGCTGCATGGAGCTGTGTCGCGATGTTCTCGACTGCAGGACCATAGATGACATGGATATGGGTATCGGACATCTTCTTCACGCCCATGCTGCCGGACTTCTTGAGCATATCCTCGTCGATGAGCGACATGTCTTTCACATCGACGCGCAGGCGCGTGATGCAGTTGTTGATGTTGACGATATTGTCGACACCGCCCAGGCCTTCGACGATATAAGTAAGCTGCGGCGTCATGACTCCTTCGGCTACCTTTGCCTCGTTTGCCACCTCGGCCGAATCATCCGGTGCATCGATCGTGATGTGCTTTGCCGTGAGGTACTTGTAGAACACGAAGTAGTAGACACAGAAGTACACCGCACCGAGCGGAATGATCATGTACCACTTCGAGCCCGGCTGCAGGACGCCCCAGATGAAGAAGTCGATGATGCCGCCGCCTGTGCCGCCGATGGAGACGCCGAGCATGTGCGTCAGCATGAAGGAGAGGCCCGCCATCACGGAGTGGAAGGCATAGAGCACCGGTGCCACGAACAGGAACGAGAACTCGAGCGGCTCGGTGATGCCGGAGACGAAGGCCGTCACAGCGCCGGCGACCACAAGCGCCTTGACGCCGTCACGCTTGTTCTCGGGCGTGGAGCGGTAGATGGCAAGGGCAGCAGCGGGAAGGCCGAAGAGCATGAATGCGAACTTGCCCTCTGCAAGATAGCGGGTGTAATCGGACAGTGCTGCGGTGCCCATGGTGTCGACATACTGGTAGAAGATGTTGAGGCAGCCTTCTGTCCCGTTGAGCACGCCGCCAATCGAAGTCGTGCGGAAGAGCTGGTTGATGATGTGATGCAGGCCCGTCGGAATGAGGCCGCGCTCAGCCAGGCCAAAGAGGAAGACACCGAAGTTGCCAAGGTTCGCAATCGCTGTGCCCAGCGCCATGATGGCAATCGAGAGCGGAAGCCAAATGAAGGGCGAGAGAATGCCCAGGATGAGCATCGCGACGAAGACGACGATAGCGACAGAGCGCTTGCCGCCGTAGAAGGAGATGGCAACAGGGAGCTTCGTATCGATGAAGCGATCATGCAAGGCTGCTGCAAGGCAACCTACAAGGATGCCTCCGAAGGCAGACATGTTCGGTGCGCCTTCGACACCGAGCACGGTTGCCGTATCGAGCGAGCTGAAATCGAACAGGCCGCTCTTGACCATCGCCGCGCCCGCAGCGATGAACGTGTAATAGCCGACAAAGCCGGCGAATGCCGCGATCTCCTTGTCCTTCCTGGCAAGGCCGAGAGCAAGGCAGATGGCAAACAGCACAGGAATCTGTGCGTAGACCGCGTTTGCGACCGCTTTGATCGTAGCAAAGACAAATCCGACCGGCGCCGTTGGCGCAAAAGCCGGCACGGCTGCAATGACCGCATCCTTCGTCAGCGCACTCATGACACCCAGAAGCAGGCCAACTGCCGAGAGCGCTGCAATCGGCAGCATCAGGCTCTGGCCAAGTTTCGAGAGGTAATCCATGACACTGCCTCTCTGATTCTTCTCTCCCATGTTTCCCCCTTGTCGCACATGTCCCCTGTCATAGGAATGAAGCCTGCTGCTTCGCAGCATGCGGGCAGATCGGTCTGCGCCAGATGCTTGCCTCCCAGCCTGACGCAGACCGCTTCGCACGTCGTTTGATTCTGCGTGCCCTACTTGAGCTCTGGCCAGTAGTCCTTGTTCTCTTGGATCAGGACGTCGAGAATCTCGTGGGCCTTCTTCGTATCGTTCACGAGACGGTTGAGCGTCAGCGCTTCGAGTGCCTTCTGATAGCTATGCTCGAAATAGGCGTCGACGAGCAGCTTCTCGCAGGACACCTGCTGGACCAGGAGTCCGAGATAGAACTGCGGAATGTTGCCGACACCCATCGGGCGCGGACCATTGGCGGTAAGCTCGGCGACAACCTCGACCATTGCATCGTCCTGCATGTTGTCGATGAGGCCATTGTTCTCGGTGATGATGATGTAGCGGCGGCCCGTATTGTGAGCGATGGCAGACGCCACCTCGATCATCATCTCTGCGTGCGCATCGGAGTGGATGTCGACGATGCCTTTGGTCGTGCCGGCATCGATGCAGCGGTGGCACTCGCCGAACGCACGCTTCTCGCGGCCTTCGATGACCTCGTCTGCACGGGTCTTGTTGCCGGCAGCCATGCGCTCCTCGTTCAGATGCTGGAACTTGTAGAGCGGGTAGAGGTAGTACTGGTCATAGGTGTTGGGAAGATACTCAGGGTAGTCTTCCATCATCATCTTGACGTTGCCATAGGTCTCGAGCCAGGAAGGATCGCGCTGCTCTGCATCCTGCGGCAGGAAGCCCTTCTCATGGACAAGCTTGCGGATCTTGGGCATGAGGTCTTCGCCCGTCGGCTTGTAGTACATGTGGGTGAACCAGCCATAGTGGTTGAGGCCGAAGTAGACCGGCTCGAGGTCGTTCCAGTCAACGCCGAGCAGACGGCTGGTAGAGCGCACGACGTTCTCCGGCTGATCGCAGATGTTCAGGATCCGCTTGTCATCCGGGAATTCGCGGCGCAGTGCCTCTGCGACGATTGCTGCAGGATTCGAGTAGTTCAGGCACCAGGCATTGGGCGAATACTGGCGGATGGCATGGATTGCGTGGATCATGTCGCCGATGGAGCGCATGCCGTACGCCATGCCGCCGGCACCGACCGTCTCCTGGCCGATGATGCCATGATCGAAGCAGGTGTGCTCGTCCGACCAGCGGCCCTCGAGTCCGCCGGAGCGCATCTGCATGAAGATGAAGTCCATGCCCGTGTAGGCGGTCTTCTCATCCGTGGTGTAGCTGATCTCTGCATCCGGATACATCTCGTGGAACAGGATCTCTCCGAACTTGCCCACCGGCTCCTGGCGCGGGCCATCGATATCGAAAAGGACCAGCCTGCTGAGCGGGAAGTCCTTCTGGAGCCTCACGAAGCTCTTTAGGAAGCCCGGCGTATAGGTGCTTCCGCCACCGACGATGCATACGTTGTAACGCTTCTCTGCCATTGCATCCACCTCTCAGATAGATATGAGCAGGCATGCCACTGTCCTGCCGATCCGCATATCCGCGCAGGTGCTGGGGGATTTTTTCCTCTCTTCCCTGCGCACACCATGAAGATAGCGCCTCGAGAATCTCCCAGAAGAGCCTGGAGCTGTTACAGAAACTCGTGCCATAATCTGTTACATGTTTCAGAATCAGAAACATTCTCATGCAGCTTCGGACCAAGAGGGGAGCAGAACATATGCCAGATGCCGCTACATCCAGCTTCACATCAGCAGAGCTTGTCCTGCTGCGCTATATCCAGTCCCATGCCCAGACGGTACCTGACCTGAGTGCAAGAGAGCTGGCAGCCAAGGCTGGATGCTCGGCCGCAACCGTAGTCAGGCTTTCGCGCAAGCTGGGCTATTCGGGCTACACGGAGTACCGCTTCGCGCTCAGAAGGCAGAAGCATCCTACCGTATCTGCAGGAGCCCTGCCCCGGCGTGACATCCTTGCAGAGACAGCCGCGACCTCCCATCTCAACCAGGCAAAGGATATCGAGCGCACAGCCGATCTGCTTGCCGAGCGCGATACCGTCATCCTTGTCGGCGGCGGCCTCACGCATACGGCCCTCGAGTATCTGCACCATTACCTCTTCTCGGCTTCCTGCCCCACGATCTGCATGCCGAATGACGAGCTCTCGCTTGATGCCATAGCAAGCGCCGGACCCGATGCGGTCGTGCTCTGCGCAAGCGTCTCGGGCGCAGGATCCACGCTCTCCCTTGCAAGAGAGGCGCATAACCGTGGCCTGTTTGTCATAGGCATCACCAGCTCCCTCACGAGCGACCTTGTCACGTTCTGCGATATCTGCCTTCTGGCCACCAGCGCGCCGAGAACAGACAGCCGCATTGCCTCGCGTCTGGGCATCGTCGCCGTTGCAGACGAGATAGCCCGCACCTATTCCCATCGCCACCACACCGGCCAGGTCATCGAAAAGGAGGCACGCGCATGATCGAGGCATTCCGGGACGATATCCTCTCGACGCTCACACCAGGCGAGCTCGATTTCCTCTACTTCGCAGAGCTGCATCTCGCGGAGATTGCAGGATGGAGCTTGGACCAGGCAGCCGCCGCAAGCTTCGCCTCTGCCCCTGTCATCGAGCGCGCATGCAAGAAGCTCCATCTGTCAGGCTATGCCGAGCTGCGCTTCCTGATCAGAAACGAGCTGAAGGGACGCGCCATCGCCGCACAGGACGGCATTTCCGCCTACCGCACCACAGCTGCGCAGGATGCACTGCTCAGAGAGGCACGCCTCACCCTGCGCGATCCGTCGATGGCGCTTCTGCCCCAGGCGGCAGCTGCCATCTGGCAGGCAGAGAGCCTTGTCCTCTTCGGGCGGGGACTGTCTGAGTTTCCAGCAGAATATCTCTCCGAATACCTGGCACGCATCGGCAGGCCATGCCGGCGCTATCTCGATCCGCCCTTTGTCTATCGCGATGCAGCAGCCTTCACGGACCGCGATGCTATCGTCATCTTCTCGGCCGGTGGCCGCACCATACCGGTCGTGAAGGCCGCAGCGATAGCGAAGAAGAACAGGGCCACGATCATCTGCATCTGCTCGGATCGGGAAAGCCCGCTCTGCAAGATGGCAGGCATCGCCCTGCATGCAGCATCCGACACGCTCAGCATCAACCAGATCGATCTCAATTCCCGATTCACGCAGTTCGCTGTAGCTGATGCCCTCGTCGATGAGCTGCTGAGAGAAAAGCCTGGCCAAAAGGCTGGGGAAAGCCCAGCCAGCTAAGCGAGGTTGCGCTCGATAGACTCATCCAGAAGGGCCATCTCGTCTGCCGTGAGCTCGAGCGTCGCAGCGGCGCAGTTCTCTTTCGCCCTTGCAGGAGATGAGCATCCCACAAGAGCTGTCGTCACGAACTCCTTCTGCATGGTCCAGGCAAGCGCTATCTGGGAGACGGGACGCCTGTGCTTCGCTGCAACGGCATCCATATCGGAAAGCAGCTTCTGCACCTTCGAGAACAGGGGCTCCTTGAAGCCGGTATAGAACGTATAGCGGATATCCTTCTCCTCGAAGTGAGGAAGGGTCCTGAAGGCACCGGTCAGGATGCCGCCGCCGAGCGTTCCATACGTGAGTGTCGCCAGCCCCTTGTCGTGTGCCCACTTCATCGTCTCTTCGTTCTGCCTGTCAAGCATCGAGTACCTGAGCTCGGCCGCATCGATCTTTGCATAGCGCATGCACTCCTCGAGCTGCGGGATGCTGACATTGCTGACGCCGATATGCGAAATCTTCCCTGCTTCCAGAAGGCCATTCAGCGTATCCATGGTCTCCTCGATCGGCACCTTCTCATCGGGATAGTGCATGAGATAGAGGTCGATGGTCGGTTCTGAGCCTCTCGAGAGACCCCTCGATCTCGCGCAGGATGTCTTCCCTGGAGTCATCTATCTCGCGTGCACCGGTCTTGGCATTGCAATAGTCGCCGAACTTTGTGACAAGGAATGCCTTTTTGCGATAGCCATCCTGAAGCGCCTTCCCGACAAGCTTCTCTGCAGCAGAGTCCATCCCATAGATCGGTGCCGTATCGATTACATTGACGCCTTCGTCGAGAAGCGTGCGCAGCGTCTCCACCGGACGCGCTTCATCAGCCCTTCCGAAGACGAGTCCATAGGCATTCTTCCCTGCCATGGACCAGGTGCCGGCCCCCAGAGAGGAGAGCCTTGTCCCAAGAGATGTGCATTCCGTATACCGCATATGCCGCTCCTCGCCCCGAATCCTGTTCTTTCTCTGCGGACCTGGCTGCACCGCAGAGCATTCCTGCCATCCCGTCTTGGACAAGCATAGGCTTGAGAACTACGACAAGAAGGACCCCACAGGCCCTTATTCAAGGGAGACCCATGGTACGCCTCATATTCTCCGATCTGGACGACACGTTCCTCTCAGCAGACAAGACCATACCGGATGCAAACCGCGCCCTGCTCGAAGAGGCATCCCGGCGAGACATCCAGTTCGTCCCCTGCACCGGTAGGAACACGAATGGCATACCTTCTGCCATTGCAGAGTACGGATGTGTTCACTATGCGGTCTGCTGCAACGGCGCCCTTGTCGCAGATCTCGATCGCGACGAGGTGATTCATGAGGTGGACATCGAGAAGGAAGAGGTCCACAGACTCTTCCGTGCCCTCGAGGGCTTGCCCATAACATTCGACCTCTTCGCGGATGGCCATGTCCTGACCGCAGAGGACCGCTGGCACTTCCTCGATGAGATTCCCGTGACCGAGCCCACCCGCATCCACATCAAGGAAGTCAGGACCTGCTATCCGGGAAGCGTCGAGGACATGATCGATGCAGCCAAAAACATCTGCCGCATCAACATCTTCTATCTCGACAACGACACTAGAGACAGGGTCTGGGAGGCCGTGGACTCGTTTTCCGACCTCATCAGGGCCTCTTCGCAGCCCTGCAACGTAGAAGTCACGAAGAACAGCGCAGACAAGGGGGCAGGGCTCCTCTGGCTGGCAGACCACCTGGGCGTGCCTGTGGAGGAGACCGTGGCCTTCGGCGACTCGAGCAACGATATCGCAATGCTCAAGGCAGCAGGAGACGGTGTGGCTGTAGCGAATGCACGGCCCGAATGCCTTGCCGCAGCAGACCATACCGCCCAGAGCAACGACAAGGGAGGCGTCGGCCTCTATATGGAAGAGCTCCTCCGGAGGCAATAGGTTAGCCCCTGCACCTGCCAAAGAGCTCCGCCGCCCCATTAGGTCTGCTCAGACAGATCCAGCTGCAGAGCGATGGGGGGCTGCCACAGCAATATGGCAGCCCCCATTTTCTTTGCCGGCCTCCAGCTACTTCTTCATGAGTCCCAGCCCGTCATGCCAAGCCGTGCCGACCTGTTCGCCGATCACACGGTAGCCGTTGACGGAAGGGTCGAAGATGATGGGACGAAGCTTGCCGAGATCGACATGGCCATCCGTAAGGATGCTTTCATCTGCCTGTTCCGAGACGACCTTGCCGATAAGCAGGCCATGCTCCTCGTCGAAGAGCTCGACCGTGCATTCGAGCGTGAGCGGATATTCCTCGATCACAGGAGCATCGACATGGGCGCTCTTATGGACATGGACGCCAGCCTGCTCGATCTTGTTCACCTTGCTGCCTGTGGCAATGCCGAAATAGTCAGATATCTCGACGGTATCTGCCGTTCCGAATGAGACCGTGAAGGCACCTGTGGCCTTGAGGTTCTCTGTCGTCTTGTGCGTGCCCAGGAAGAAGGCAATCTCCCCTTCTCCGCACTGCACGCCCCAGGCAGCATTCATCGCATTCGGCACACCGTTCTCGTCGTAGGTAGCGATGATATAGACGCCTTCTGGTGTCATGACCGACTTGTTTCCCGGAATTTCCATCATGTCCTCCTCTGCATCCCGGCACCCAGCCGGGACAGCCCTTGCATCGGTCTCTTTCTACCCTTCGGTCCATCAGGACATCCATGCCCCAAATACGTTTCTGCCATAGATGCCAGACATATCAGGCAGACATGCCCTTCTTGTGGGAGCTAGGAGGAATCGGTCCTACGTTCTGCATAGAGCAGGACTCTTCGGCAATATGTCTCCTGAAGAGGAGCAGGAGGAAGACCATGGGCAGCAGGAAGCACTCGGCACGTGCGAGAGAGCGGGAGGAGTTCCTCTCGAGCCTTGGCGGCATGGATGATGCCTTTGCCGCAGAAGAGGCACATCAGCGCGAAGCGGCAGACCAGAAGGAGGAAGCCCGCCTCATGAAGGCCTGCCTCTCGAAGCAGCGCTATGCAACACGCGCAGAGGCAGAAGAGACCGCCCGCGCCTGTGCCCAGCACGGTACCTATGGCCTCGAAGTCTACCGCTGCCCCTACTGCAGGGGATGGCATCTGACATCGCATCCCTGGAAAAGATGAGGCATATATTGCTTCCATGCGATATGGCAAGACAGTCTTCCAGCATGCTTTCAGGCGTGCAGCGCATTGGATGCGAGACAGCAGTATTTCCGTTCAGATGAGGGCATCGGAGGATGAGCCGAATCCGGAGCCTCCTGTGCTGCCTGCTATCATGGGATGATCCAATCCAAGGAGCCACCATGCCGCACGAGCTTGTCCTGCCTGCCTATATCCTTGCTGTGAGCCTCATTGCCTTCGCAATCATGCTTTGCGATCTCGGACGTGACCAGAGGGGCAAAGACCCTCTTCCCTGGCCGCTCTGGGCTGCAGTCTCTGCCGCAGGAGGCGCCTTCGGCACGCTTGCTGCCTTTCTCGTGACCCGCACGCACATAGCGAAGGCAACGGTTGCGCGCTTCTTCTGCGGCCTTGCCTTCTCCATCCTCTGGGCCCTCATCCTGCTCCTTGTATCAGGCACTGTCTCCTTCACGGCAGATGCCTTCTTCGCATCGCTTGCACGTGGCCACACGCCGCTTGCCATCTATCTCCTTGCTGCAAGCCTCGCAGCCTTTGCCCTTTTCGCTATCGACAAGCGCCAGGCTGTGCATGCCGGCTCGCGCATCCCTGAAGCAGTCCTTCTGGGAGCGGGCCTTGCCGGAGGCACCCCCGGCGCCCTTCTGGGCATGCATCTTTTCCATCACAAGACAAGGAGGGCCTACTTCTGCTGGGGTCTCTGGCTCTTCCTTGCGATAGATGCCTTCCTCGTCGTCTTATTTATGGCAGAAGGCATCCTCTAGACGAAAAGAGCCGCCCGAGGGCGGCTCTGCTGCACTGCCTATGCGCCTTCCGCTTACCAGCTCACGGTCTCGGATGGCTTGCCGGCAAGCGAGGTGAATGTGGCAGTCGCATGATTGAAGTAGAGCACGATCGTGTTGTCGTCGTTCTCGTCGTACATCTTCCTGAGTCCGGGATAGGCATCGAGCATGTGCTTTTTCGCCTCGATACGCTCGTCCGGCACCAGCTCTCCCTGTATGCGCCACCAGTCGGCACCCTTCCAGGCACAGATCTCCACTTCAGGATGGGCAACAATCTGCTTGTAGACTTCCTTCTTCTTGCCGGTCTGGATATAGAGCCTGCCTTCGAAGAGGTCTGCCGTGCCGAAGGGACGCACCCTCGGGTTTCCCTTCTCATCCACTGTCGCAAGCATATAGGTCGGTGCCGTATGCTTCAGGAACTCGTACACATCCTCGATCGTAGCCATAGCCATCCCTTCTCACGGATATGCGTCAGTTGTACACGGCAGAGACATCTGCCAGCACAGAAAACTTGCTTCATGCCGCAGCTGCCCCATCCCGTCAGATATGGCATGGGTGTTGAGCATGCTGTGCAGAGCAGCCGGCACGCCTCCAGAATTTCCCCGTACCCTGTGCAGGCAGTCGCACGCCTGGGGTATACTTCAATCAGTACCAGCGATGCCCGTATCTTCGGTGAAAAAGGTCTGCGGGCGGCGCAGTACTAACTGACTAGACGGCCCGGATGCAACCGGGCCGTTTTCGTCTCTGCACTATCCGTTCAATGCTTATGCTCCTTCTTTCGTCTCCTCACCTCCTCGACGAGGTCGAGTGTGGATTGGATGAGGCCCTCCACGAGCACGAGGGCCTGAAGGACTTCAAGGATTCCCTTCAAGAGCAGATGAAGTTCGTCCTCTAAAGATCGAGGCGCCGCCCGCATCCGGACATCGCTGGTCTATCCATCTTGACAGGGAATGCCCTGTGATTGCAACAGATGTTCAATATCTATTTCTGAATTCTACCTGTTAGATGCATATGTTTGGAATCAGATAGATAATTGTTTGATTTTCGAAGACACCGCCAGAGGCAACCACGTCTTTTTGATAGCTCAGAAACTGGCAGTTTCCAAGAAAATGGGCGGAGCTGGCTGGCAGCTCCGCCCTGATAGCATTTCACTCTATGAAGGACGCTTATTACAGCACCTTCGAGAGGAAGCTCTTCGTGCGCTCGTTCTGGGGATGGTCCATGACCTCTTCAGGCGTGCCCTCCTCGACGATCACGCCGCCGTCGATGAAGATGACACGGTCGGCCACGTCGTGGGCAAAGCCCATCTCGTGCGTGACCACAAGCATCGTCATTCCCGAATCGGCAAGCTCGCGCATGACGTCCAAGACCTCATGCACCATCTCGGGGTCGAGAGCGCTGGTCGGCTCGTCGAAGAGCATGATGTCAGGATCCATCGCAAGGGCACGAGCAATGGCGACACGCTGCTGCTGACCACCGGAAAGGCTTTTCGGCATTGCGTCGATCTTGTCTGCGAGGCCGACACGCGTGAGCAGCCGCTCTGCATCCTTGTCTGCCTCTTCCTGGGTCTTGAGCTTGAGCTCGACCGGAGCGAACGTGACATTTCTCTTCACCGAGTAGTGCGGGAAGAGGTTGAACTGCTGGAAGACCATGCCGACATGGCGGCGGATGAGGTCGACATTGGCGCCCTTGGCCGTGATGGACTCGCCGTCAATCGAGATGTCACCGCCGGTAGGCTCCTCGAGCCTGTTGATGCAGCGCAGGAACGTGGACTTGCCGGAACCGGAGGGACCGATGATGCAGACGACCTCGCCTGGCTCGACCTCGAGGTCGATGCCGTTGAGGACCAGATTGTCCCCGAATGCCTTCTTGAGCTGCGTGACTTTGATCTTGGGTTCAGACATCAGACATGCATCCTTTTCTCGATGGTGTGGGAGACGAGCATGAGAACGCTCGTGATGAGCAGGAATACCACAGCGACCCATGTGTAGGTCGCGAATGATTCCATGGTACGCCCGACATAGATGCGTGCCTGGTACATGATCTCGCCCAGGCCGATTGCATAGAGGATCGTGGAGTCCTTGAGCGTGATGATGCACTGGTTCACGAGCGTCGGCAGGCAGATGCGCACTGCCTGCGGCAGGATGATCTTATGCATCGAGGTGGCATAGGAGACACCGAGAGAACGCGATGCCTCCATCTGGCCTGCAGGAACTGCCTCGATCGAGCCTCTGAAGATCTCCGAGATATAGGCGCCCGCATTGAGCGTGAGCGTCAGGATGGATGCCGTGACGACGTCGATCCTGAAGTCGGAGTAGCCCATATACTGGATCAGCTGCGGCATAGCGAAGTAGAGATAGAAGGCCTGCACGAGCATCGGCGTGCCGCGGATGATCCAGATATAGAACTTTGCGATGCCTCTCAGCACCTTCACGTGCGAGATGTGCATGAGGCAGACGAGGATGCCGACGAACATGGCAATGACGAGCGAGATGACGGTCACCTGCAGCGTCGTTGCCAGGCCCGACATCAGCATCGGCCAGACATCGCCGAATGTTGCGGCGAGAGATTCAAAACCCATAAAGCTTCCTCCCTGTACCCTGTGGCTCAAGACAGCAAAGGGGCACCCGCGCGAAGGCGGGCACCCACGATGTCATCTCTTGGCTGCCCGAAGCGGCACGCACTAGCCCTTCAGGTACTTGTTCACAATCGCGTCGTAGTCTCCGGAATCCTTCATCTTGGAGAGACCCTCGTTGAAGGCAGACAGAAGGTCCTGGTTCTTGCCCTTCATGACAGCGAAGCCATAGGGCGTGGAATAGTCGTCCTTCTCCTCCGTCACGATCTGGAGGCCATTGCCCTGGGTGATGCCGTAGGACATGACCGGGTAGTCCTCGAAGCAGGCAACAGAGTTGCCGGTCAGGACATCCTGGTACATGATCGAGGAATCATCGAAGTAGGTGAGCGTGAAGCCATACTTCGGAGCCAAGGACTCTGCGCAGGTCGCGCCCATCGTGCCGGTCTTGGCAGCGACGGTCTTGCCGTTCAGGTCCTCGTATCCCGAAATCGAGGAGCCGGACTTCACGGCCATGCAGACGTAGGAGTCATAGTACGGGTCAGAGAAGTCGTACTTCTGCTTGCGGGCATCCGTGATTGACATGCCGGCGATGACAGCATCTGCCTGGTTGGATTCAAGGGCTGCGACCGCTGCATCGAAGCCCAGCGAGTTCAGCTCATACTTGAAGCCGGTAAGCTCTGCTGCCTTGGCAAGGATATCGACATCGATACCGACAAAGTTGCCCGAAGCATCAGTGAACTCGAAGGGGGCAAACGTCGTATCCGTTGCAACCGTATAGGAGCTCTTCGAGAAGCCAGACGAAGAATCAGAGCTCGAGCTGGAGGAGCTGGAGCTCGACTGGGAGCCACCGCACCCAGCAAGAGCAAGACCCGTGGCTGCAAGTGCGCCCGAGGCGATACCGACGAACTGACGGCGAGACATTGAATACGACATACCCTACCTCCCAGACAAACATTTCCTTATGCTTTGTGCAGAACGAAAAACAGAAACCTGATGCGCAAGGCACTGAAGGACTCCCTGACCTTCAGCTACGCATCTTAAATGCCTAATATTTATCCAGGATTGTTGAAGGATTTTCCTCATGTTACCAAGCCGTAACGTCTTGGGACATAACGGAAACAGTATGTTCGTATGCAGACAGAGTTTGTTCCGGTGCAGGCAGCGGGGTTGCCGTATGCAACAGGGACTTCCAGATGCTGCCTCGGTGCCATTTTCGTTTCCATTCCATATCGTTTATTTCCTAGCTACTCAATGGGATTTTATAGAGGCTACAATGTTTAAACCAATCTGTTCGACGGGAGGCAGTTTCATGAACAGCAATGCAGAGCACCGCAACTTCAGCGCACCGATGGGCCGCCGCAGCTTCCTGGCCCTGGCGGCAGGCATGGCAGCAATGGCCCCGGCAGCGCTTACTGCCTGCGGACAGACCAATACCGCATCTTCCAGTGCATCTTCCGACAGCTCGAGCTACAACATCTCCGGCAAGAACCTCACGTTCGTGGGCGACAACGCGTTTGCCCCCTACCGCTACATCGAGATGCAGTCCGACGGCTCCTCGAAGACCGTGGGCCTCGATATCGCTATCGCAGACGAGATGGCATCGAGGCTTGGCTTCACGTATGACTTCGAGCCGCAGGAGTTTGCCGCGACGCTTGCCACGATCCAGAGCTCCGATACGTCATTCACGATGGCAATGAGCGCAAACTCGGAGAGGCTCGAGACCTACGACTTCACGCGTGGCTACTATGAGCCCCGTGTCGGCGTCCTCACGATGGGCGACAAGGTCGAAGATATCGACGGACTTAAAAACAAGAGCATTGCCTGCACGACCGGCACGGTCCAGAACAAGTTCGTGACCGCCGTGCTGCCTGATGCCGATGTGCACACATATGATGACGGAGACCAGTGCCTGCAGGAAGTCCTTGCCGGCAGGATCGATGCCTACGTCTGCGACGGCGCAGAGGGTCAGTCCATGGTCGATGCAAACCCGGGCCTCGTTCTGGGACTGCTCGATCGCTCCGAGACCGAAAGCTATGTCGGCGTCTACCGCCTCATGGCGCAGAAGGATGCTCCTTTTGTCTCGGCACTCGACAGCTGCATCGGCGACATGCTCGAGGATGGTACGATCGATACCTACATCAGCCAATATGTCGGTCCTGACTTCGTCTGGGGCGATGGCGGCTTCGCTGCTGCCGGCACCTCTACCGTCGGAGACAGCACCGGCGAATAGCACCCGGACGCAGGCATGAACTTCTCTGTCCTCAATCCCTATATGCCCCTGTTCTGGAGCGGCCTTCTGACCACCGTCGAGGTGACAGGGGCCGCCCTTGTTCTTGCCTTTGCATTGGGCGCCGTGATAGCGCTTCTCAAGGTCCTGCCGATCAGATGGCTTCGGGCTCTCCTCGACTTCTATACCTCGATCTTCCGCGGCATCCCCCTGATCGTCCTTCTCTTCATCGCCTACTTCGCGACGCCTCAGCTCACGGGCTACAAGATCACAATGTTTGCAGCCTCTGTCCTGACGCTTGGCCTCAACGGATCTGCCACGGTATCAGAAACCCTGCGCGGTGGCATCCAGGGAGTCGACCAGGGTCAGTACGATGCCGCACGGGCACTGGGCCTTCCGTATGGGAAGATGATGGTGAAGATCATATTGCCCGAGGCTTTGCGCTCCGTGGCTCCTGCCCTTGTGAACGAGGTCATCACGTTGCTCAAGAGCTCGTCTCTCGTCGCGACGATAGGGCTTGCCGACATGATGCGCGCTGCCGAGTCCGTGCAGGCACTCACCTACCGTGCCTTCGAGCCCTTCATCTTCGTCGCTGTCATCTACTACATAATCGTTATGATCCTCGTCCGCATCTCCAAGAGGCTCGAGAAGAAGCTCCGGGAAGCCTATTAGAGGAATGATATCTAAAGTCCCATGTCGCCACGAACCTTCAGGGTTTCGAGGCAGCGTCACGCCGATTGTCTGAATCCTGTTTTATAGGCGTCGCCGAGCGTCAGACATTAGCTGCAATGAAATATATCTGCTATTCCATGGTGCAGCATGCATAGAGACTCATGACGTACCGGCACGATGACGGGACAGACCACTGCTTGTCTGCCCCGTTCAGCCAGGCATGTCTCAGTCTTCAGACTTGCCGATTTCTTTGGCCAGCTCAATGCGATGAGATGTGGGATGCCAACAACAAGCGCATTGCCCATGCAGAAGGCCCTGTTTCCGTCAGTCATGCCGGTGTTCGTCCACCCCTTTGGGAAGCCCTGAAGCTGTTCCAGCTCTTCCGGGACAAGACGACGATATCGTCCATCTTCGGTCTGGATGATGTGCTTGAAACGAGAGGGACCCTTGCCTCCCTCTCCCGTCAAGATGGTCCTCGACGGATTCGTCGGAAGGTCTGGAAATGCCATGGCCCCTTCGCTGTAGAAGTATTCATGTCCGGTCTTCTTGTCGACGCGGGGCTCGCGCTTGGCACCCTTGAGGTACTCCCACCTGGGAAGCTGCTTGTCCGGGATGTAGAACTCTTCCGGCACTTCGCTCTCCGGAACAAGTACATCGCCGAGTGTGGCATGTTTGCCCGCATACATTTCTTCGGGCTTGCAGGTGACTACCTCGTGTCCGACCATGACACCAGCTTCCATAAAAGGAGACATCTTGGAGCCTGCCTCGTTGAAGTGCTGCGTGGCATCATAAGGATCTTCCGGTATGAGAATATGGCTGCGCTCTGACGCTTCACGCATCGGGAATGCCCTTGCCATGATTCCGTCATCGACCCTCGTTTCGAGATCCCAGGAGGCATTCCTCTCTGCATAGATGTAGATGCGCTTCCTGCGCTGCGGGAATCCATAGGCGGCGCTGTTCACGACACGCCACTCGACACTGTATCCAAGAGATGCAAGGCAGCTCAGAATGATCGCGAAGTCACGACCACGCCGCGATGCAGGGCTCTTGAGCAGCCTGTCCACATTCTCGAAGAGACAGTAGTGTGCATTGTCCCTATCCATGGCGAGCTGCACCTTGAGGAAACGGTAGATGTCCCACCACAGGACACCCTTCTTGCCCTCGATGCCGCCCGACTGGGAGAGCACCTGGCCGGTCTTTTGCTTTCTTCCCCGTTCCTTGAAATCGAGCACCTATGGTTGCCGAAGAGCAAGGCCTCGGTCTCCGCCTCCATCTTCTCTTAGGCGCGAAGATCCCTCGATAAGTCCTCGAGCGACAGCGAGACGGCAGAGAGCGCCTCGTAGCGGGAGAAGAGCTTCTCGTCTTCTTTTGTGACGCCGAATCGGACACGCCTTCGATGAGCATGCCTGCGCACATCCTCGGCCCTCTTGAGGCTCTTGAGTGCTGCCTCCTTCTGGGCCCTTTTCATCTCGGGTTCCTGACGCAGGGAGCGCTTTGTCCGGGAGGCAGGGCCTCCTTCGGCCTCTGTGGCTCTGCATTCGCTCTTTTCGATGCCGGAGCCCGCCCGTACAAGGCGCACAATCTCCGCGCACACGAAGGAGAAGCGCTCCTTCCCCATCGTCTTTTCCCAAGGAACCGGACGATCTCAGGCTCTCCGGGCGACTCTTCCCCATGCCATTCGGCCTGGAGAATGGAAGGGTGAAGTGGCGGTGCGAACTTCTTTTCCGGAAGAGCGGCCGGGCACATTTTTTGAGCCCAACGCGAAACATGAGGCGCTCAACCCCGCTCTTATGGCTTCAGAACACACGAAAGCCTGTTTTCTGCAGACGGATGCAGATGTATGGACACCTGTCTGTTTTTGTCCCGCACTCTACGCAGCCTTGCGTACGCCGTCTCTGAACCGCATATAGAGCGGAAGGAACAGGAAGTCAACGGCAAGGGCGCCTGCAAGCACAAGGCCTCCTCCGACAAAGCCGAGCGATGCCGCACCGAGTCCATCGAGTGCCACCCCGCCCAAGGCTGTGCCCGCGCCGATGCCGAGATTGTAGAGGCCTGAGTAGGCAGCCATAGCGACAGAGGCATCTCTCGGGTCTGCAATCTCGATGATGAGTGCCTGGAAGGCGATACCGAAAGAGGTAAGGCCGAGGCTCCAGACCACGAGGTCCGCTGCCTCACCGATGACAGATGAGGATGCCGGAAGGAGCAGCAGGAGCGCAAGCGCGACCGCTGCTGTCGAGACCGCAAGATAGCTTCTCCTGTGTCCGTCATAGAACTTTCCGAAGAGCACCGAGGCAAGAAGGCCGGCAACGCCGAAGAGGATGAGGGCGCCCGTGATGCCTGAGGCCGAGAAGGCTGCCACGTCCCTGAGGTACGGCTCGATATATCCATAGGCGACATAGTGTCCTCCCGCAAGAAGCACGGTCACGCAGAAGAGCACGATGAGGGGCGCACACGTTGCCAGATGCGGAAGGCGGGAAAGCGTGAAGCGCTCTACCTTGGGAAGCGAAGGGAAGACACGGAAGAGGAAGGCAAGGTCGATGAGAGCCACAACGCCTACGAGCCCGAAGGTCATCCTCCAGCCCACAGCGAGGCCGACCGCACGTCCCAGCGGCATGCCGACAATCTGTGCAATCGAGGAACCCGTCGCCACGATGCTCATGGCCTGGGCTTCGTGGGCAGGACCTGCCACCTTCGAGGCACAGATCATGACAATCGACCAGAAGATGGCATGGGCCACGGCGACGACGAGACGGGCACAGATCAGGAAGGCATAGGTCGGTGCCAGGGCCGAGAGCACCTGTCCTGCCGCAAAGATGAGGACGACGGAGAGCAGGAGCTCCTTGAAGCCGAAGCGCGATGCCCATGCCATGAGCGGCAAGGACAGCACCGCGACACCTGCAGCATAGACCGAGATCATGAAGCCTGCCTGGGCATCGGTGAGAGCGAAGCTTGCCGCGATATCGGAGAGAAGGCCAACCGGCATGAACTCAGATGTATTGAAGACGAATGCTGCCACGACGAGGCCTATGAGCGCGAGCATCTGGCGGCGCTTGAGCGGAGCCTCTGTCCCTGTCTGTTCCTCTGCCACTGGAAATCACCTTTCTTGCAGTTCCTGAAGACCCAAACAGCATGGCAGACAGGAAGGTGTACTGACATGCCAGCTGCAGAACAGCATCAAGGCAGCACAGCAGATGGCGCCGCTGTGAAGATGGTTTTGGCTCCTGCCAGGCATGCTAGGCTGACAGGGCTCATCCGATCAGAAAAGTGAGGCACATCTCTTGTCCAGCACTGTCCAAGCTTCCGTCTCCCCTGTCCGCGCCCGTATCTGCCTGGCGCTCCTCGTCCTTCTGGGATTTTCCCTCGGCTGCTCCGAGTTCTCCGTCATCGGCATCGAGTCCGACCTGGCAGCCGACCTCAATGTGAGCCTTGCCACGGCAGGCCAGCTCATCAGTCTCTTTGCCCTCCCCTATGCGGTCATGACACCAGTGCTGGCGCTCTCCTGCGGACGCTTCAAGAGATACAGCCTGCTTCTCGCCTATAGCCTCATCTTCTGTGCCGGCAACATCATCTCCGCCCTTGCCACCAGCTTCTCTGTCCTTCTGGTCTCCCGTATCCTTGTCGGCTCCGTCTCGGGCGCGCTTCTGGCCGTGGGCCTCACGTTCATCCCGGAGCTCACGACACCTGAGAAGAGCTCCTGGGCCCTCTCGCTTGTCTATGCGTCCTACTCCGTCGCAATGGTCGTCGCAACCTCTGCCGGCAAGTTCATAGCCGATGTCGCAAACTGGCATGTCTTCATGTACGGCGTGCTGGTCCTTGCGATCCTTTCCTGCGCGCTCTGCCTCTGGTTCCTTCCGCGCCAGGGTGCGACCGACGAGCCTGCCACGTTCAGGGAGCAGGCAAAGCTGTTCTGCGAGCCCCAGGTCATTGCTGCGATGCTGATCTTCGTCTTCGGCGAGGGCTCCGTCTATACGTTCTATGGCTACGTGACGCCCTATCTCGAGACCGTCCTCGGCATGGACACGATTGCCGCCTCCACGACGCTCATGGCCTATGGCGCGGTGACCTTCATCTCGAACCTTCTGGGTGGCTGGATCGACTCCCGCTTCGGCGTGCGTGCCTTGATCGTCACCTTCCTCGCGCAGGCGGCCGTCCTCATCGGCCTCTGGGCTGTGGGCAGCGCCAAGGTTTCCGCCCTGGTCCTGATCTTTGCTCTCGCCCTTCTCATGTATCTGGCCTCGGTCCCCTGCGTCTCCCTCTTCATGCATGCCGCTCGCACGAGGCATCCGAAGGCGCTGACGCTTGCAAGCTCCCTCGAGCCCATGTCCTTCAATGTCGGCATCTCCTTCGGCACCGCGGTGGGCGGCGCCGTCGTCACTGCCTCGGGCCTTAGCATGCTCGGCCTCGTAGGAGGCGCGCTCTCCGTTCTTGCTGCTGCAACGGCAGCCGCGACGGCTATGCTTGCACGTAGGCATGACTGAGAAAGGAAGCCCACGATGGACGAATATGGTCAAGCGCTCCAGGACCTTGTCTCTGCTGCGCAGGAGATCGGCTATCCGAAGGAGTTCGGCCTGGCGCTCGCACAGTATGTGCGTGGCCCCAAGACGATGCTGCGCATGGCAGAGTACCTGCGCCGCTGCCGTCCCCATTCCTTCGAGGAGGCAGCAGATGAGGCGGTGACGCTCGTCTCCGAGCGCAGCCGCTGGATCGAGGAGGAGCGCTCCGAGGAGGCCCAGGCCGCCTTCACGGCCTTCATGAACCGACCGCGCGCCGAAGACGAGGTCGTGGACTGGACCGATGACTCCTGGCACGAGGTGACAGAGGCAGAGTTCTACGGAGATCCGGAAGGCATGGACGCTTTTGCCCAAGGCGAAGACGATGGAGCGGCAGAGGATGCCGGTCCCTACAACTGCGATTTCGACGACAGCATCCCCTGGTAAGGTCTAGGCAAACGAGGCCTGAAGCGTCTTCGAGAGGTCGATATCGAGATCGACGTACCCGTCGATCCCCGAGACCGTACCTTCTGCCGAGTACTGCCAGATCGCAAACGGGATAGCAGCCGATGGCAGGTCCGTATAGGATGCAAGCCAGTAGCCGTACTGCCAGAGCCCCGTGTATTCCATATCCTGGAGATCGTAGTAGTTGCCGTAGAGCATGGCAGTCCTGCCCGAGGCAGCGATCCTGTCGCAGAAGGCCTTGGCGACGGCGTACATCTCGTCTGCGCTCATGCCAGAGATGCGTGCGCCATCAGATCCTGTCGGCTCGAAGTCGAAGACGACAGGATACACGAGCTGCGTGCTCCCTAGCTCTGAGAGCACGAAGTCTGCCTCCTCCTCGGCCTCGGCCACGGTCGTTGCCTGCGAATAGAAGTAGACGCCGATGTTGAGGCCTGCCATCTGGGCGCCGAGAAGGTTCTGCCTGAAGCGTTCGTCGAGCTGTATCGTGCCGGACTCGGTACCACGGTAGCCGAGGCGGATGATTGCGAACGAGATGCCATCTGCGCGTACCTTGTGCCAGTCGATATCTCCCTGATGGGCCGACACATCGATGCCGGACCTGCTCTCCTCCGTGCCAGAGACCACATAGTGGAGCCTTCCATCGACGCCGCGGAGGAGGAAGTTCCAGTCGTAGGGGCTCGTCTCGACAGCCTCGGCACTGGGCAGCTGCGCCCCATGGAACGTGCCTGAAACCGTCGGCTCGAAGACGAAGAGGCGGATGCCGACAGCGACGGCGCAGACGATAGCGGCAATGATTGCCACAAGCTTCACGCGGTGGCGGACGAGCTCCTGCTTCTTCGTGAGCTTCTTCCTGCTCTTACCGCCTTTTGCGCTCTTCGCATGCTTGGCAGCGGTCTTCTTGGAAGAGGCGCTCTTGGCAGTGCTCGAGCTCTTGGAAGATGCCTTCTTGCCCTTCGTCACATGCTTTGCTGCATGCTGGGCTGTGCCCTTCTTCACTGCCATCGCATCCCCTTCCATACTCCTCTGCGTCACCCCATGATAGCCGACAGGGCCTGCCAGACCTGAAAAGCCATACGGTCACCTTGCAGCTCCCCTGTCCCGTTTCCTGCGCTCGCAGATGTGCCAAGTTTGGGCAGCAGATTTGCGTTACCATCGAAGTCTGAATGATTCCGGATTGGCCTTCGGGCCCCGCACGCTTGGAAGGATCCGCTCAATGAGCAAGAACTTTCTCTCACCGCTCCGCATCGAGGTCCTCTGCCTGACCCGCGTCGAATTCACGGCGGAAGAGGAGATTCCCGATACCTATGATGCGAGCTTCACGCTCACGACCATTCCCCAGCCGCTCGAAGAGGCCACGGAGGACGGCGAAGAGCTCTGGCGCATCGATGTGCCTCTGACCGTGAAGCTTGCCCTCACCGAGACCGGCAATCGCGACAAGGTCTATGCCCGTTCGACGCTCGAAGGCCACACCGTTGTCGCCGTGCCGAAATCTGCCCTCGGAAAGGACAGCGACCCGGCACAGGTGCTCCGCACCCAGGGCGTCATGGCCCTCTATTCGCACATGCGCTCGAACTTCGTGACGCTCACGGCCCAGACAGCCCTGAACGGCTTCATCCTGCCCGCTATCGACCCCGTCGCCTTCATCCAGTCCGTGAAGGAAGACAAGCCAGAGCAGAAGTAGGCAGGCACGAGATTGCCAGAACATGAGGAAGGCCAGGAGCTTGAATCTCCTGGCCTTCCTTCATATCTCAGCGCTTCCGGTGCTTCTTCTGCTTCTTGGGCTTAGCTGCGACCTTGTAGCGAGCATCTCCCGGTCCATATGCCTCATAGAGCGAAGGCAGGCGCTCGGCCAGATTCTGGGCCTCGATGGAGGCATGCTCGCAGACTGCGCGGGCGCTGTCTTCCGTGAACATCCTCTTCCTCATCCACTTCCAGGGAAGCATGGACCCGAGCCAGAAACGGCCCGTGAGATGGAGCCCTTCCCCTGTCGTATGGAAGAGGCCGATGAAGCGCGTGCGCATGAGCGCACCGTGGTTCGTGCCGATCTCTGCGCAGAGCGCATACGGAACGCCCTTTGCATGGAGCTTCTTCGGATCGAGCGCACACTCCTCAGGCTTCACGAAGCGGATGGTCGAGGCCGTCCCCTCGCCACCGACACGCTCTGTCACATAGACCATGTTGTTCTCGAAATGCGGACGTTCCGGACGCTCGAAATAGGCAGCATCGGCTTCACGGAACTGGATGGTCTCGTGCGATTCGGGATAGAGCGCGCTGTAGCGCTCATCTGCCTTCGGACACCACCAGATGAACCAGCGGAGCATGTCAGGCGTGACGCCGGGAAGGTTGCAGGAGATGGCAACCTGCCATACACCGTCTTCGTCGAGCCTGTATCCTGTCTCCTGGGCCAGAGCGGCGTCCTCTGCAAGCTCGTCTGCCTGTCCCTCGCCCACAAGCGTGATATGCGGATTTGCAAGGGCACCCACGATCTCGAGCGGAAGCTCTGCGCTCGGACGCCCTTTCCATTCCTCGATGCTGTCCATCTCTTCTCTCTCCTTTCACGCACATATAAGACCTACCCGAACGCAGGCCCCGTAGCCATAAATCTCGAAAGCTCCGGATTGGCCCAAAAAGACGCCCTCCCGGCAGGATGCCAGGAGGGCGTGCAAGGAAACAGCTATACGGTTCGTGCTCTAGTCGAGCACGGCAGCGTTCTTCTCGTCGTCACGCTCGATGCGCTCGGCACGCTCCTTCGGGCTCTTGCCGGAGACATCGTTTCCGTATTCCTTCTGTCCGGTCGGATGCTGCTCGAGCCAGATCTCGTTGCCGACAGGCGCCCATGCCTTTGCATACGGCGTCGTCCTTGCGCAGAGATGGTCCACATCCTCCGGTGCCACATACTCGGTCGAATGGGCATCTGCCTCATGCACGATCCTCGGCAGCACAGCCGGATTCTCGAGCATCGGGCAAGGACGGAGCATGTTCTTGTTCCATGGATAGTTCTCGCGATACGCCTGGAAGATCGGCTGGTGCAGGCACTCCTGCCAGCTCATGTTCTTGATGTTCGCATTCGAGTAGTGGATGAAGACGCAGGGCTCCACATCGCCGCGGGCATTCACATGGCAGAAGATGCGGCCTCCTGCGATGCAGCCGCCGACATATTCGCCGTCATTCTGGAAGTCCATAGCGAAGATCTGCTTGCCACCTTCGTAGCCACGCACCTTCCTGATGCGGTCGATCATGTACTTGCGCTGCTCAATCGTCGGCATGAGGTCGGCATTGGCACCCTCACCGACCGGCATGTAGTGGAAATACCAGGCCCAGCGGCAGCCCTTCGCAATGATCGTGTCGAAGTACTCGTCCGAGGTGACCTCTTCGGTATTGAGACGGGTATAGGCCGTCGAAGTGCCGTAGAGCAGGCCATTTTTGTGCATGAGGTCAAAGGCATCCATGACCTCCTGGTAGGAGCCCTTGCCACGCCTTCCATCGTTCGAGGCAGGCGTGCCCTCGAGCGAGACGGAGAAGACGATGTTGCCGAGACGCTTGACCTCGTCGCAGAACGGCTGGTCGATGAGCGACGCATTCGTGAAGATGTTGAAGAGACAGTCCGAGTGCTTCTCCGCAAGCTTCAGCACGTCCTTCTTGCGGACAAGCGGCTCTCCGCCTGTGAGCATGAAGAGGTGCGTGCCGAGCGCCTTGGCCTCTGTCACGAGACGGTTCATCTCATCGAACGTGAGGTTGAGCGTCTTCTCGTAGTCTGCCGCCCAGCAGCCGATGCAGTGCTTGTTGCAGGCAGAGGTCGGGTCGAAGATAACGATCCAGGGCACATTGCACTGCAGCTTCTCGGCATTCGCGATTGTGTCGCGGTAGCCGCGGAATGCTGCCTCATAGGCGCCATTGAGCACGGACGTCTTCAGGACATTCGGGTCGGTCTCGTCAATCACGCGGAAGATCCACTGCTCCCACTTGGACCCCGGATAGAGGGCCGTATGGATGCCCTTGGCAGCTCCTGGCACAGAGTCCTTCAGAAGCTTCGTTGCCATGTCCACCAGGTGCTGGATGTTCTTTTCCCTATCCTCGCCAGATCCCGCTTTGATGATCTGGTCGATCACGGCAGAGAACGCCTTGCGCTCTGCCGCATGCACGATCTTCGTCTGCATTGCCGCTCCTTCGATGAGGAATGAATCTCTGCGCTCAGTATCCCCGAATCTGGCTATTATGTATGTGTAAATAAGCACTCTAAATACTGCTATCAATACACTCTGTATCTGTTTCTTGCTGCTATGCATACAGCTGCAGCGCTTCCTGTCCTGAAAGAGGTCCCATGAATCGAGAAAATTCCACAGACCGGAGAATCCTGCGCACGAGACGCGCCATCGAGCATGCCCTGCTCACGCTTCTGTCCAAGCGCCCGCTCGAGAAGATCACGGTCGAGGACATCTGCGACGAGGCGCTCGTGAACAGAGGCACGTTCTACAGGCACTACCACGACAAGCAGGAAGTGGCAGACAGCCTGGCCAGGCGCGGCCTTGCCGAGTTCGAGGAAGAGGCCATGGGGGCGATACGCAGCCTCGCAGCCGGAAAGGCGACAGAAGACAGCGGCAGGGCCGATGAGGCGCTTGGCATCCTGATTCCGCTCAAGAGCTATATCTTCGAAGGCACAAGCGTCGAGGACCATGTCCGCCAGATCATGGAGGATGCCCTGGGCATCCTCTCCCAGGCAGGCATGCTCGAGCAGGATCCGGCAACAGAAGCCTGGGCCTATACGGAGCTTGCGTTCGAATACTCGCGCTACTGCCGCTCTGTCCGCCATCCTGTCTCGGTCGATGCCTATGTCGCTGCCATCCTCGAAGCAGCCCGCATCTACCAGAAGATCCTCGAGCCACCTGTGCGCTAGCAGCTTTCAGTTTTCGCGGACCTTTCTTTTCAGTTACCTCAATGCTTGTGCCCCTTCTGCGCCTCCGCTCCCGAAACTGAAAATGCCTGCTCTGCCGGGAGATACTTAGAGCCAAGCGCGGGCAGAGCCTACTCGCAAGAACGTGCCATTGCCGGATTCATCTTGGCGCGACGCGCACAATCTCGAGGAGCCGATCATGAGGAGCGAGACGGAGCGAAACATCCATGCAGCACAGAGCATGAGCAGAAGGACGTTCGCGGCAGGGGCAGGCGCTGGCCTTCTTGCCCTCACGGCCTGCTCGGAGGGCACATCTCAGACAGCAGAAACCGCAAGCGAAGAGACGCCGGCTGCCTTGGGCCAGAATCCCGACAAATGGCTGAGGACCTCCGGCATAACCGCAGGAATTCCTGTCGCCGCTCCGCTGCATCATATGGATGAACGGCTGATGCATCCGGAAGAGCGGAGGAAGCAATGGCGAAGGGCCATGCAGGCGGAC
>Ga0214925_100260_pt1 | contig 36326 bp, 31 predicted proteins | sample Stichaenrichment_FD_168299 | JGI IMG/M metagenome (GOLD analysis project Ga0214925, IMG submission 168299) | Xylose enriched microbial communities from anaerobic bioreactor in Madison, Wisconsin, United States - 63SRT | ecosystem: Engineered > Bioreactor > Anaerobic > Unclassified | place: USA... | reverse complement strand
TGAATTTTAAACTGGGCGAATCTTTAATCTTTCTTAACAACTTAAGTAAAAACAATCCTTATCCGAATGGTGTCGTTTTCATGAAAACGTTACCTGAAAAAAGGGTTCAAAAGCTATAGCCGGTCTTGGAAAATGATTGTATAATCGTTTCCAAATCAAGTATTAAGCCAATTGATCCTATGAAAGTTAAATAGCATATTTTCATAAGTTGATTATCTTAGGTTGAAATTTACTTATTTTACATGTGGGATTCATCAGTTGATTTAAGAGAGCAATTGATTGAGAAAGAAACTGGAGGCATATACATATGACACTATTTTTGAAGATTACAGATTTCCTGTTGCTATACTTGTTAATTGCATTGTGGGTTGGCGATTTCTTTTCCATGAAAATGCAGGGGAAGTCATCCGAATATGTTTCAAAATTATTGAGAAACGATGCCGGTCGATTAAAAATCGCAATCAAGGACCCGGTACATATGTCTGAACAAACCCAAGCGTTTATTTCCAAAAAACTTGTGTCGATTAATCGTTGGTTCTGGTTGGCAAATAAAAATGTCATGATGATCTTGGTACTCGGTCTTCAACAGTGGCTTGTGATCACGGCCAAACAAAATTGGGGACTCGTTGTGATCGAGTTGGTCATGCTGGTTATTTGCGGGGTTATTTTAGCTGCAGATTTACGAGTTAATCATGTTCGAGTAGAGCTTGAGAAAAAACTCAAACCATATGAGGATCGTCTCTGGTTCGAATATCAACTTCGAAGTTAATTAGAAAAAACGTTAAGCGGATAACTGCGAAAGTGCAGTTGTCCGCCTTTTTGTCTGTTACAAATTTGTAGGCATAATCTTACACATTTATTGTAGATGGCTGTATACTTTTCGCAAATAGTCAAACAGAATTTTAAGTTAACGCATTGGGGGATGCCGTTAAGGATGGTTTGGTTTTGATCAATTGAACCATAGAAGTCAGAATGGGAGGGATTGAAATGACCGATTTTTTGAAATTAACTGATTTTTTTCTGATCTATATGTTGATTGCGCTTTGGATCGGTGACTTTTTCTCCATGAGAAGAGTCGGCAAATCATCTGCTTATGTCTCTGAATTATTAAAGAAGAACGCAAGGGGACTTCAAATTGCCCTTGAGGAATCTGCCAATCTCACAACTGATCTTCAAAAGCTGGTGACTAAGAAGGTTCGAGCGATTCATCGGTTGTACTGGTTGGCCAACAAGACACTGGCAATGATCGGTATTTTAGCCTTACAACAATGGTTGGTCATGACAGCTAAGCAAAATTGGGGATTAGTTGTGATTGAAGTTACGATGCTCGTCATTTGTGGTGCTATTTTAGCCGCGGATTTTCGGGTTAATATCATTAGGGTGCAGCTGGAAAAGGCTTTAAAACCTTATGAAGATCGTCTTTGGTTTGAATACAAGCTCAGAAGTTAATCAATTAAAAGTCGGGTTGAGGCGGTTTAGCTTCAATCCGATTTTTAATTGATTGTGACATAATGGGTTATGGCAGATAAAAGAGAAGGTGTGATAATGTGTGGACGATATTATTTTGATGTTTTAAAATCAAAGCGGCTTCAAAAGTTGGTTAACCTTTTGAAGGAAGCCGGAATTAACGTGAAGACCGGTGAAGTCTTTCCAAACGACGTGACGGCTGTTATTAATGCCAGTCATCAGAAAACACAACTTTCCGGTATTAAATGGGGATTTGAGGGCTTTCGGGAAAATCAGTTGATTATTAATGCCCGTGCCGAGTCCGTCACCGATAAAAAGATGTTTCGAACACCGTTTTTAACAAATCGTTGTTTGTTTCCGATGTCCGGCTTTTACGAATGGAGTCCGGCAAAGGATAAGTTCTACTTTACGTACCCTGATGATCAGTTGATATTTGTCGGTGGCTTTATTCGAAATGAACAGGATGGCCCGCGTTCAATCATTATGACAACTGAACCTAATCAAAATGTGAGCCCGATCCATAATCGGATGCCGGTGTTAATCGGTGAAAAAGACATTAAACAATGGTTGTTTGATAACGACTTCGCTCGAGGATTGATTCAGCATCGGATGCCGGCATTGAGTGTGACAAAGGTTCCAAAATAATTTAGATCATTAATAATTTGTTATTAAATGACAAAAGGTGATACGTAAAGTAGATCAGTTTTTTTGTTAAATAAAAATGCCAATTAATTTCAAAAAGGTTAAGATTATCTCAATAAAACGTCAGTTCGATTAAATCCAGACGTAAAATTAACGCTTTGCCCTTGGATGGTGTTACATTGAAGTTGCGGTAAAAGAACCGCATAGATCATATATGGGGGCATATATAAATATGAAATTTGATACGAAAAAGTCATTGTATGTTGGTTTGGCAGCATTGTCTTTAGTTGCTGCAACCGGATTTGCGACAACAAATGCGAGTGCCAAGACTTACGCAACCGTAGCTTCAAACTCTACGTTATCAAGTGATCCGACTACTCGAAACGTGGTAACCAACGGAACAAATGCTTTGTACACCAAAGCAGGAACGCTTCGTGGTGCTCGAGTCATTGCCGGCAAGGGAACCCTGTCACAGTATGGCAGTTCAAATAGTTCCCAACAATACTTCCGGGCATATCGAGTGGCAACCACTAATAGAGGATCTGTTTACTATAAAGTTGTTTCCTTTAATGGCAGCCTTCGTGGTTGGATCTACGGTGGTAAAACAACGTCATCATTTGGCGGTGGTATTTCATCGACTAATACGATGACTCAAGCCAGCATGCCATCCGTTACAAAGGGATACACGTTAGCTAACGCTGCTAAAAATTCACTTTGGGTTAATCCAAAATGGAGTCAATATAAGGCACAACCAGCTGATATGAGTGGCTACAAGAGTGGTGATACCTTTACAGTTACGGGTGCCGCTACTAAGACCCGTGAAGGATGGTTGTATTATCAAGTAACTGATGACAACAATTCCGCCGTTACTGGTTGGGTATTTGCCGGTGGTTTGAATGCACCAACAAGTAAACCGTCAACGCCAACCACGCCGTCGACACCAACGACAACGCCGACCAAAGATAACAGTATTCAAATTGTTTATCTGAATGCATCCGGTCAACAGGTGGGTCAAACCTATAACTGGATTATTCAGAACAGTGATTTGAAGAGTGGCGCCAAACTGGCAAATGGGGCAAAGTTGGGTGATATTTTAAACAACTCATCTGAATTAACGGATGTTGCTAATAAAAATATTCCAACCGGCTACACGCTCAGCAAGAGTCAACCTAATAATCCGGTTGCCAATGTGACGGTCGGCAGTAACTACACCGTTTACGTTGATCAAGTTGCTCATAACTACACCTCACAATTGAGTTATTATGATTCGGACAGTAATCAACCGATTTCGAGTTCCGCACTGGTTGAGGGCATTTATCCTGTATTCAACGATACTGATAAAGCTGTCTTTACGAGTGCAACCCAAGGCACAATTCCAGCAACGGTATTTGATAATGATATTTTTAAGGGTGGCAATTTGGCTTCCTTGACGGGAAATCCGGTTCTTATTAATGGACGATATCAAACACCTTCATGGAAATTTGATGCAACCAAGACAAAGCAGGAAAATGCGAATGCCAAGTATGGAGATACTGTTAAACTCTTCTATAAAGCAAATCCGCTTGCTTAATAGCCATTAAAAAGTAATTAAAAAACGGCTTCCATTTTTGGAAGCCGTTTTTAGTCGCTTAAATGACATCATTTAGACAGCCTTTACGACAAATAGTTGTGAATAAAAGTCCTTGGATTCCTTGCCGTCTGCCAGAATGGTTGGGACAAAGTAGCCGGCATTCATTAATTCATCACCATAATATGTTTCTGCATCATCATTGATTTGATACTGCTGATTTGGATCCAAGCCCTTGAAATAGAATCTGGTATATGGTGCGTTTGGATGGTTTAGCAGTTGATAACGGGCCGCAATTGCTTGTTTTCGGTCATCACTGACAACTTGCCAGCTAATAACGTTACCACTTCCAACAAATGGACTGTCAATTCGATAGAACTTTCCGAATTGGAAGAGGTGACGATATTGTTTATAGAAGGCAACTTGGTCTTTAATTTGGTCAAGTTCCTCCGGTGCCATTTTTGTAATATCGAGTTCATAACCAAAGTCACCGAAGAAAGCAACGGCACCTCTGGTTTTTAGAGAGGTTATTCGACCCATTTGATCGTTTGGCACAGCTGAAACGTGGGCACCCATCATAGATTGTGGATAGCCATAGGAAGTCCCGAATTGGATAAGCATTCGTTCTGCTGCATCGGTATCGTCACTGGTCCATGCTTGAGGTGCGTAATACATAAGACCGAGATCGAAACGACCGCCACCTGAGGCACAGGATTCAAACAACACATTTGGATAAGCCTTTGTCAGGCGATCATATAGTTGATAGACCCCGAGAATATAGCGATGTGGCATCTCTAATTGCTGGTCACTGGTTAATTCCGAGCTGAACATTTCAGTAATATGGCGGTTCATATCCCATTTGATGTAGTCCAGATCGGCTGATTCAATCATGTGACTCATCAAATTATACAGATAATCAATTACTTCCGGACGAGTCATGTCAAGCACGAATTGATGTCGACCGGGAGTTGGTGTCGATTTGGGATCATGGATCATCCATTCGGGATGTTTTTGATAAAGGTCGCTGTCGATGGAAATCATTTCCGGTTCAAACCACAGACCGAATTTCATACCAAGATCATGAACCTGTTGACTGAAGTGTTCGATACCGTTTGGAAACTTCTTCTTATCAACGAACCAATCACCCAGGGAAGTGGTGTCGTCATCCCGATGACCGAACCAACCATCATCGAGCACGAACATTTCAATGCCGAGTTGATGAGCCTGATTAACAATTGTCATAAGTTTGGCTTCGTTAAAGTCAAAATAGGTAGCTTCCCAATTATTAATTAGAATTGGCCGATCTTCATGCGTGAACCTGGGATTAACCAAATGCTGACTGTAGAAATCCGCCATTTGTTGGGAAAGTTGGTTCATGCCTTCGGTTGTATAACTTAGAATTGCTTCCGGTGTCTGAAACGATGTTTGGGGAGCAAGGTTCCAACCAAACTCGTCTGGATTGATACCGGTTAGGATCCGGCTGGTATCATATTGATCAACTTCGACCGAGTCTAAGAAATTGCCGGAGTAAACAAGGTTGAAACCAAAAACGTCACCTTGTTCATCAGTGGTCTGTGGACGTGCCAGCATCATAAATGGATTTTGTTGATGACTTGATGACGTACGAAGGCTGCTGATACTCTGAATGCCGGGTCTTAATTGGTTACGATACAAGTGACGCTCGCGAGCCCAAGTGCCGGAAAATTGAATGAGGTCATAATTTGAATCCGGTAAATCAAGTTGTGAACTGAGTGCCCGGTTTAAGACCAGTTTTTCTGAACTCGGGTTGGTAAATTTGACACTTTTAACGATGATGTCTTGGTGAGGGAAAATACTGTAATTAAGATCGAGTGTCAATCCGGTAATTTGGTCTTTAAAAGAAAGGACCAACGTTTGGGCATCGTCGTTTGTATCATCGAAAGTTGATGGCAGATCTACCAACCGGCTTTTACCATTCAGGAGTTGGTAATGGTCATAGGTTAGTTCGGTGATTCTGCTCCCGTTTTCTTGGGTGACCTGAAAGGCGGGGTAACGGAAATCCCCTTTGCCCAAGCTGGCATATTCAGACTTGATTGCGGGCGGTTGAAAATTGGGATCTTCTTCACTTAATGACGGGTTATCGTCTCGCCATTCTCTTGAAGTGAGATTCTTATAATTAGGTTGAACGTGGATTTTTTGACCATAATAAATTTGGCCGGCTTCACCATTTTCCATAATCCGGAAAATGTAGCTGGTATGGTCGGTTTGAAGATGAAAGACAAGATTTGCTTCGTTAACATTGATTGTCATAGGAGCCATCCTTTCAAAATAAATGATGCGGTTAAGAGATCGTATTGTATGCCGCATCAATTTAATGATTTTCTTTACATTATATAAAGTAACCGTTTTCACAAATAAATACAACTCTTAATCCCTTTTTTTAATGCGGCACTCAGAATAATCTGAAATGCCAATTTCTAGCGTTTTTATAGTTTAAGTTCCATAATGTAACTACTTAATACAACACGAGGAGGCATTACAATGTCAATTCTAACTGAAACGTATCAATTGAATACGGGGAACGAAATCCCTAAAGTCGGTTTTGGTACCTGGCAAATTCCAGATGGCAAACCAACTTACGATGCAGTAACGGCTGCTTTGAAGGCAGGCTACCGTCATATCGATACGGCTAAAGCATATCGGAATGAAGAAAGTGTTGGCCAAGCAATCTTTGATTCGGACGTTGACCGGGAAAACGTCTTTGTTACGTCTAAATTGCCGGCAGAAACCAAAACCTATGATGGGGTTATTAAAGACTTCAAATCAACGATGAAGGCACTGGATTTTTCCTATTTGGATTTATATCTGGTTCATGCACCATGGCCATGGGGACAACGCGGCTCAACAGAATATGATGAAGCCAATCGTGAAGTTTGGCAGGCAATGCAGGATATTTATAATAGTGGTGAAGCAAAGGCCATTGGTGTATCGAATTTCAATGTTCATGACTTAAAGAATATTTTGGATATGGCAGACGTCAAACCAGCCGTTAACCAGATCCGTTACTTTGCCGGGTACACGGAACCACAGATCACTAAATTCACCAAAGATAATGGGATCTTGGTTGAAGCATATTCACCGTTAGCAACCGGTGCATTATTTGAGAATCAGGATATTCAACAGATGGCAAATAAGTATGGTGTTAGCATTGCACAATTAGCGATCAAGTTCGTGCTTCAAAACGATGTTCTACCATTACCCAAAGCTGTCAATGAAGAACACATTAAAAACAATACTCAACTTGATTTTGAAATCAGCCCGGATGATATGGAGCTGTTGGATGATTTGAGTGGGAGTGACTTCGGATAGAGTCAGAGTGCGGAAAGAGACGGTTAACTCCCAGAATATAAGGTCACTAATCAGATATTCCTGTTTTTGGAATGTCTGATTAGTGACCTTATATGGCCGGGAGTTGTCTCTTGGAGCACGTTTCGGCTTGGTAACAGCGAAGAATTCCTGAATTCGGAATTTAATGCAAGTGCCTTTACATGCAAGCTTATGGTTGGCGGAGCACGTTTTGGCTTGGTAGCAGTGATAATGAATATTCCCGGTTTTGGAATGTTTGCTGTGGCGACTTATATGGCCGGGGTCTGCTTTTCTTTTGCACGTTTCGGCTCGGTAGCAGTGGAGAATTCCTGCAACTAAGTAGTCTTCACAAGCTTTGCGAATGCCGATATGAGTCAATCCGTCTGGTTCTCAGAAGCAAGCCATTAATCCCATCATCTAAATAATCCCTTAAGTTGGCAACTTCATCGTGGAGATTTAAATGACTATCGGGGCGTAAGAAACGTTTCAATTCAGACAATAAAGTACGACTTAATAATTCCTGTAGAAAAGAGCAGTAGTCAGTGTTAATTGGCAGCTGCTCTTTTTTGCTGAGATCAATAAAGATGTTGCCGACCATTTGGCGAATGTGATTTGTGATGACTTTTTCAGGTGCATTCTGTTCATCAATTTCAATGACTTTTTGGTAAAATTCACGATTTTCTTCAAAATAAGTCATCATTTTCAGAAGTGTTTGCGGCCAGTAGCGATAAGTATTGCAGTATTTTACCGCTTCATTGATTTCAACAGTATAAATCCAATCAAGGACGTCATATTTATCGTGGAAATAGTCATAGAATGTTTGGCGACGTAATTGAGCGGCTTCCATAATACTGGTGACCGAAATATGATCGAACGGTTGTGATACCACTAAATGTTTAGTTGCGTTGGCAATCTTAAGTTTTGTTTGTGAAATCATTTAAAGGCCCCTTTAAAATTTTGAGTGATCCTGCGGACAGTTAGCCCCAATTGTCCGTTTTCTTTAAGTTGATTCCTTCTTATCATAGTATATGTAGAAGCAATAAGGGAGGAATGTTATTTATGGCAAAGATCTTGATTCTTGGCGCAAACGGTAAGATTGCCAAATTGGCTGAGAAAGAATTGTTGGAGAAAACGACTCATCAATTGACCCTGTTCTTGAGGAATGCCGATCGTTTGAAGTCGAGTGATGATAAACGCGAAATGGTTGTTGAAGGAGATACGACAGATACAAAATCTCTTGAAAAGGCGTTAAAGGGCATTGATATTGTGTATGCTAACTTAGCAGGTAAAAATATTGAGCAGCAGGCTAAATCGGTTGTAACTGCAATGAATACTGTCGGTGTCAAACGATTGATTTGGATTTCTACTTTGGGTATTTATGATGAAGTACCTGGTAACTTCGGTAAATGGAATCATCAAATGTTAGATGGCGGTTATTTGGAAACATATGCAGCGGCCGCAAAAATCATTGAGAATTCTGACTTGGATTATACACTTGTTCGGCCGGCTTGGTTATCCAACAAGGATATTGTCAGTTATGAAACAACCGAAAAGGGAGAACCATTTAAAGGAACCGAAGTTTCACGAAAAAGTATTGCAGACTTCGTCGTTCATCTCATTAATGAACCTGATAAAGAAAGCCGCCATTCTGTTGGAGTTAACCAGCCGAATACGGATGGGGACAAGCCATCGTTTTATTAAAATGACGGTCAATGCATTGGGAGTAGATGCGTTGAGGCTTTAAGGGAATAGGCAAAGAATTATCTTTTCGGTTTTTAAATGGATTGTTAAAATAAAATTGGTTTTGATTTGAACCGGAACCGACTTTTTTAGAATTCGAAAAGTTTAAACTTTGACTAACAACTTCGTATGTTAGAAGTGAAAGTACTGGTTAAATATCGTTTTATTTCGAAACTTAACTGTTTTTAAGGTTGAGTTAAGGTAAGCTCGTTATTCTTTAGATATTAAATATTCAGAGTGTTTAAGCAAATGATTTCTTCTGATGATACCCCTACTCCAAGCGAAAATGTATTTGAAGATGATGAACCCTTAATACCCCCGCTCTGAATATTTAGGGAAATGCAATGTACAGTTAGGATACCCGATACAATAACTCGCCCCAGATAATGACTAATACCAATACTTTCTAACGAATACACACTCTAGTTACATTTTCCCTCAGATTGGCCTTGCGAAAGCAGGGCCTTTTTCTATGTAGTGACAAAATAAAAAGCTGCATTTCCTTCCTGATACAAAAAGAAGAAACTGCGGTTTTTTTCGTAATCCTTGGCAATTTTTTAAAAGGTTAGCGCAACCTTTAAGAAAAAAATTTCCTGTTTGATGGGTCTGATTTAAGTTTGGATTAAGTTGTTACAGGTAATCTGTAGACAATCAAATTTGAAAGGGGACGATGCCAATGGTCTAAAAATAACGATAGTCACCGAACTTTCAACTTGGCAATAAAAACTAAATAATTAAAAATTTAAATGCTCACTAAAAATAAGTCGTGATCATTAACTATTCAATTGAAAGAATTAACTTGAAGGGAGATTTTAAATGATGACAATGAAACAGATTTTATATATATCAGGGGCTGCCTTGACAATGTTTGGAACAACGGCAGCAAGCTCAATTGTTGTCAATGCGGATACGACACCAACAACGATTAATGGTAAAGACAACAAACAAAACGGTAACAAGGCTGTTTCCAGGCGGCCTCTCAATTAATTAACTATATTTGATTGCTTTAAGCTTCGATTAAGCTCCGGATTATATGATGTAGACAATAAAATAAGAGGCAGGGATAAAAAGAGCCTCTTTTGATAATGACTATGATCGAACGGAAGGAATGATGACTGATGACAATAGCAAACAGTGCAAAAATCAAACCAAAGTTTAAATATGATAGGAAACTTCTCGAGCATACCCGCATCGTTGTGTGGAGTTGCTACTAATACGGTAAACCCTTGAGTTAATCCAGTTCGAGAGCTGAAACTCAGTACACACACGCTAACTTTGAAAGGAGTGATGCGATGACATTTAACTAGTTACAAATTGCATGCAAAAACACTAAAAAACTCACTCCTCAAATAATCACAAATTCAAACGATTTCTTAACAAACTTCATGATGTGAATACCCTTCGATATAATGAAAAAAATTCCCCTCAAAAGGTCCTGCGTTAGCAGGACCTTTTCTTATCTTATAGGAGGGTATTCGATGATTATATTTGACAATGACAATGCTCCAATCCCTTAGTTAAGGCTTCGAAGCGTTGTTGGATTCTCTTAAAAAAGATCAAAGACCCAAATAAAGGACAATCAACAGGACAATTGGACAGACCACATAGATGGTAAGATTGGCAATTCGGCCTAATAGGTTATCATTACTAAAAGTTACTTTCCAAGCATCATTGCCCGGAACAATCAATGGTAATGTCAAATTTTTTTCAAAAGTTGTTTCATTGTTTTGCATTTTGATTCCTTCTTTCCGCTTTTAAAGAAGTTCGAGAAAAAAACAAAAAAGATTTTTAACTTAAGCTTCAGTTAAGCTAAGGACGATATGATATAGACAATCAAATAAGAGAGATGCAAAGCCAACTTGATTTGTACCACAAAGCCAAATCAGCACTCTCTTAATATAATTAAGGAAGCGATGCGATGGATTTTAGCAGCTTGTAACGAGAAAATGTGTAAAATAATTAACCCCTCAAATAATTATTTAACTCAACGATTTCTTAACTAACTTCATGTATATGAATACCCTTCAATATAAAATGAAAACTCTTCCCTTAAGATCTGGACGCCAAGTTCAGGTCTTTTCTTATGGCCTTTGCGCAATAAAAATTGACAATTGATTGCTATTAACACCTGGAAACGCCTAGAATAGTTGTTAACAATAAGGATGTTAACAATTTAAAGCAAATCAGGTGATTAAATGGCAAAAACAACTGCCGGTTGGGTAACCCGCTGGCCTGAACGAATCAGTTACGGATTAAGTGATGCGGCTGATAATTTGGTTTTTCAAATGATGACAACTTACCTGCTGTTTTTCTACACGGACGTTTATGGCCTAAGTGCCAGTGCGGTTGCCATTTTATTTGTGGTAGCTCGAGTAGCGGATGTGGCGGAAAGTTTCATTATTGGTGTGATGATCGATCGAACGCATTCTAAATTCGGTAAGAGTCGACCGTTCTTTCTGTGGTATGCATTCCCTTATGTGATCTTTGCTGTTCTTACGTTTATAACACCCGGTTTTTCATACGGTGGCAAATTGGCGTGGGCATATTTTACATACTTGGGGCTCGGCTTTTTATACACAGCGGTTAATTTACCGATTACGTCGATTTTACCAACGATGTCGCAAAATTCGCGTGAGTTGGCGTTACTCGGTGTGATCCGTCAGTTCTTTGGCAGCTTGGTTCAAATTATAGTGGCGGTATTTACATTGCCGCTCGTGGCACTTTTCGGAAAGGGAAATCAACAGGCAGGTTTTCTTGGCACGATTATCTTGTTTGGTATTATTTCGTTGATCCTGATTCTGAATACGTTTATCCACGTTCGTGAGCGGTATGCGAATCCAAATATTGCACATCAGCCATTGAGGTCAGTGGCCGCAATGATTCGCAAAAATCAACCTTGGATTGTTATTTCGATATCGATTTTTATGTACTGGCTGGTCACGTCGATTAAGAATCAAACCACTATCTACTATTTTAAGTATGTTTTGGGAAATGAAAACCTGGTGCCACTTGCTAACAGTTTTACGTTTACGTCATTAATCGGTGTACTGTTGATCATGCGGATTACGGAAACCCAAAGTAAAAAACGCACCATGATGGGTGGCATTTTGACCGCTTTTGTTGGTCAAATCGTGATTGCACTTGGTGTTTATCTAAGCAATATGCCAACGCTGTTTGGCGGTATCTTTATTAACTCAATTGGTAACGGTATTATTATTGGCTTGGTGTCGATCATGATTGCGGATACAATCCGATATGGGGTCAGTATGGGCGTTCAGGCAGAGGGCATCTTGGCTTCGACCGATGATTTTGGTGTCAATTTCGGGCTGGGAGTCGGCGGCTTGATTACAGCCGGGTTGTTTCATATTTCTGGATACGTTGCCAACCAGACGCAGAATAGCGCAACAATTACGATGATTGATGTGAATTATGTTTGGATTCCGCTGGTGATTTATGCAGCAATGTACTTTGTAATGAGGTTGTATGATGAGCAGCGGATATTGGATGAGATTAAGGAATAATGATTCTTAACTTTTTTAATACAATCTAAAAATACAGCTAACGATGGTTGGCTGTATTTTTATTGGAATCGTATACCTCAATAGTCTTAGCTATGATAATATAAAGAAGAATATTAGTTATTACATATTTGAATCTGTAAGGGGGCTGGTATCAATGAGTGAAGGATATGAATCTGAAGCGTTACTGGAAAAAAGATTTATGAACCGGCTTAACGCAATTGGATACAAGACTGTCAAAATTAGCGATGAAAAACAATTAACTGATCATTTTCGGACTTTATTAAATGAACGAAACGATGAAAGACTTAAGGGCACCCCGTTAAGCGACACTGAGTTTAGCCGGGTGCTCCATCAAATGGTTGGCGCACGAAATATCTTTGAGATCGCCCAGTTGTTGAGGGGAGCGGATATTCAGCCCTACGGAAAAATTGTGATTCAACGGGATGATAATTCTCAATTATATTTAGAATTTTTTGATGGTCACGATTATCAAAATAATACATATGAAGTGACACATCAAGTAACGGTTAATACGAAGTATGTTAATCGATATGATGTTACTATTTTGATTAATGGTCTTCCAATCGTTCAAATTGAATTAAAAAAACGTGGTGTAGACTTTTCTGAAGCATTTCATCAAATCATTCGCTATCGTGACGAATCCTTTCGGCAACTTTATCGGTTTGTTCAGCTTTTTGTAGTCTCGAATGGTGATGAAACCAGGTATTTTGCGAATGGTGATGGCAAACTTAATTCCAATTTTATGTTTTATTGGACAGATCGACAAAATAATTGGTTGAATGATATTGATGCCTTTACATCATCTTTCTTTGTGCCAAAAAGACTGCATAGTATGATTGCCAAATATACAATTTTTGATAACGACAATCAGAGAATGTTAATCATGCGACCATATCAAGTTTACGCAACTGAAGCAATTGTGAATCAGGCTAAGCATCATCCGGAAAAGAATGGCTTTATCTGGCACACGACAGGTTCTGGCAAGACGATCACCGCCTTTAAGTCTGCACAACGACTTACGCGTGAAACCGATGCAGAGAAAGTGATTTTTCTAATCGATCGATCCGATCTGGATCTACAAACGGCTAAAAACTTTAATTCTTATTTACCTAAATCCGTGACTAATCAACCTGCATTGGATAGAACGGATGACACGCGTAGTCTGGTGAAACAGTTACGATCTAAAGACGACCCACTGATTATTTCAACCATTCAAAAAATGAACGTTGCTATTAGTAATCCAAAATATAAAAAGTTATTAAGCCAATTTCATGATCAACGAGTAATTTTTATCGAAGATGAAGCTCATCGTAGCCAGTTTGGTGAGATGAGAAAAAATATCAATAATTGGTTTAAAAATTCTGAGCATTTCGGCTTTACAGGTACGCCGATCTTTTCCGAAAATATCGGGGCAGATGGGCGGACAACTAAAACACTCTATGATGAAGAATTACATCATTACCTTATTAAAGATGCCATTCGGGATCATAATGTGCTCGGGTTTAGTGTTCAATATATCGGAACAATCAAGGGAAAGGACACTACTATTGATGACGAAAAGGTTCCCGGTATTGATACCAAAGCGGCCTTTGAAAGCCCAGAGAGGCTTAAACAGGTTGCTACGCATATTATGTTGAACCATGGTAACGTTACTAAAAATAGACAATATAATGCTATTTTCACAGTGCCAAGCACTAATATAGCGCTTAAATACTATGAAGTGTTTAAAAAATTAAAAGAAGAATCAAACAGTGATCTTAAAATCACAACGATATTTACTTGGGCTGAAAATGAAAAGGATGCCGAAAAGAAACAGGATGAAAAGTTTAAAACATCTCGTCACGGCTTGGATGCAGTAATCGACGATTATAATCATCAATATGGCACGGCATTTAGTACGGATAAGTTTTCAGATTATTTCGGAGATGTTTCTAAGCGCATGAAAGAACATAACGCTCAGACACCGGATGATAATATTGACATTCTGATTGTTGTCAATATGTTTTTAACCGGATTCGATTCGCCTAAGTTATCCACTCTATATGTTGACAGAAGATTACAGTGGCAGGGCCTTCTTCAAGCGTTCTCCAGAACCAACCGAATTGAAAAGCAATCCAAACCCTTTGGAAATATTATTTGTTATCGAAATATTAAAAAGGAAACGGATGATGCTATCAAATTGTTTTCCGGTGGCTCCGGTAACTTTGTAGTTGTGCCATCCTATCAAGAGCTGGCAGACCAATTTGACGATAAAATCAAGCGATTAAAAGAGGTAGCGATCACCCCTGGGGATGTGGACGACCTTCATAATCAAGGTGAAGATAAGCTTAAAGATTTTGTTTTGGCATTTAGGGATGTTTTGCGGGTACAAAATAAAATACGTGTTTATGATGACTTTTCTTGGGATAAATTTGAAAATCAATTATCTGAACAGGAAATGGAACAGTATCGTTCGAAATATTTTGCTGCCCACCAGGCGCTTGAGCAAGAAGAAGACGGTGGTGGGGAGAAAGCTTCAATTCTTGATGATATTGATTTTGAAATTGAACTGTTGGAGACGGATAAAATTGACGTTGAATATATTATGAATCTGATTAAGTCAATCAATCTTGGCAGTAAGGAATCAAAGAAGTCAGACACAAATAAGATTAAACGGATGCTTAATAATGCGGATAATCCGGAATTGAAATCCAAAGCAGATTTGTTGGCGGATTTTTTGGATCAAATTATTCCCAAGCTACAGTCTGACGCAAATGTCAGTAATGAATTAAATAAGTATTTGGCAAAACGTCGGCAGAATGAAATTCAACAATTCTCTGAAAAAAATAAAATTCCGTTGGATATTATCGACCATCAATTAAGTGATTATGATTTTTATGGTCGGACAAATTCTCAGGAGGTTATGAAGGCCCTGAGTGAAGCAGGTTATGACTTTAAGCAAAAAATAACAATAAAGAAACGCATCAAATCGTTTGTCCAAAAGACAATCAAACGATTTGCAATGTCGTAAAGAGGAAGACACAAAATGGTAGCGACACATACGGAACAGGCACAGCAACAAGCTGAACTTCAAAAGAGACTGTGGGCAATTGCCAACGATTTACGAGGCAACATGGATGCAAGTGAGTTTAGAAATTATATTCTTGGATTGATTTTTTATAGGTTCTTGTCTGAGAGGGTTCAGATGTACGCAAATCAATTACTGCAAAATGATTCATATACGTTTAGCGAAGCCTATCAAGATGAAGATTATCGAGATGATTTAGTTGCTGAAATCAAATCTTCACTAGGCTTCTTTATTGAACCAAAGGCTTTGTTTGATTCGATGATTCAGCATATTCAAGCCGGTAATTTTGATATCGAAATGCTACAGGATTCAATTAATGAAGTTCAAAGTTCAACAATTGGCCAGGAATCAGAGGATGACTTTAAAGGCTTGTTTGAAGACATGGATTTGGCATCCTCGCGGCTTGGCTCAACCGTTGCCGAACGTAGTGAATTGATCGCTAAAGTGATGATGAATTTGGCAGATATTGATTTTCACGAAAATGAATTAAAAATTGATGTTTTAGGTGATGCTTACGAATATTTAATTGGCCAATTTGCTGCAACGGCTGGTAAAAAAGCCGGAGAATTCTATACACCTCAACAAGTCTCCAAGGTGCTGTCACAACTGGTAACACTTAATAGGGAAGAAGTTCGAACAGTTTATGATCCAACAATGGGATCCGGTTCTCTGCTATTACGGGTAGGTGACTATGCAAAGGTTGCCGAATACTATGGTCAGGAACTAAACGGTACAACTTATAACTTGGCCCGAATGAATATGTTAATGCATGGAATTAATTACAGTCGTTTTGATTTGAGACAGGGAGATACTTTGGAAAATGATCAGTTTCCAGAGCGGACCTTTGATGCGGTGGTGGCTAATCCACCGTATTCAGCAAATTGGAACGCAACCGATAAGTTGGATGATGAACGGTTTAGAAAATATGGGAAAACTGCTCCCAAGTCTAAGGCAGATTTTGCTTTTGTGGAACATATGTTATATCACTTGAAAACAGATGGTCGAATGGCAGTTGTATTGCCTCACGGGGTTCTGTTTAGAGGCGCCGCGGAAGGTAAAATTCGGCAATACATGATCGAAAAAGATAATGTATTGGATGCTGTCATCGGGATGCCGGCTAATTTGTTTTATGGGACGTCAATTCCAACGGTTGTTCTGGTCTTTGACAAGAGTAGAATCAACCATGACATTTTATTTATTGACGCTTCAAAAGATTTTGAAAAGGGTAAAAATCAAAATAACTTAACTGATGAAAATGTCAAAAAGATTATTGATACTTACAAAGACCGGAAAGATGTTAAAAAGTTTGCGCATGTTGCTGACTTTAACGAGATTAAAGAAAATGAATTCAATTTAAATATTCCCCGGTACGTTGATACGTTCGAACCGGAACCGCCAGTCGATGTGGACAAACTGGTTGCTGATATTAAGGACACGGACGAACAAATCAGCAAATTAGAGTCAGAATTTTCGTCAATGCTGGATGATCTGGAAGGCAAGAACCCTGTCGCTCAACAGCAGCTTACAAAGATTAAGGAGTTGTTCAAGAATGAGTGAGGAAAAACAGCCTAAAATCAGATTTAAGGGATTTGATGATCCTTGGGAACAGCGTAAGTTGGGAGAAATCTTTAATATTATTGATGGAGATAGAGGGCATAACTATCCTCATGAGTCAAACTTCTTGGAAAGTGGAAATGTTCTATTCCTAGATACCGGAAACGTTAAAAAAAATGGGTTTAATTTTGAAACCCAAAAATATATAAGTGATCAAAAAGATAAGCAACTAAAAAATGGAAAACTAAATGTGGGTGACTTTGTTCTAACCTCTAGAGGAACGTTAGGCAATGTTGCTTATTATGATAAGAGCATCAGTCAAAAATTTCCCGAGATAAGAATTAATTCTGCTATGTTAATTCTTAGAAAAGAAAGCAGCCAACATTTATCCAATTTATTTCTTGAATCTAGCCTAAGGGGGAAAATAATAGACAATTTTATGAGGAACGATCATGTTGGATCTGCCCAACCTCATATTACAAAGAAAGATTTTTCTAAAGTTAAATTAAATATTCCACAACTATGGATGGAACAGGATAAAGTCGGAAAGATATTTCAAAATATCTTTATTCTTATCGCTGCCAATCAGAGTAAGCTTGAACAGCTAAAACGACTTAAGAAGTTGTTGATGCAAAAGATTTTTAATCAAGAGTGGAGATTCAAAGGGTTCACTGATCCTTGGGAACAGCGTAAGTTGGGAGAAGGTCTTAAGCAACTAAAATCCTATTCCTTGCCCAGAAAGTATGAAGTACCAGAAAGTGATACTGAATACATTCATTATGGTGATATCCACACTTCGTCAAGAAAATATGTTGATAAATCATTTAGGTTGCCTAATATTAAATCAGGTGACTTCCAGCTACTTCAAACTGGCGACATTGTTTTGGCAGATGCTTCAGAAGATTATAAAGAAATTGCTGAACCAATGTTAATGAAAAATATCAAGGGAAGAAAAGTAGTATCAGGATTGCATACAATAGCTATTCGTCTTAAGTGTGGGGACCCCGTTTATTATTTATATCTTTTTTTGTCTCCGGGCTTTAGACATTACGTTTATAAAGTTGGAACTGGTTTAAAAGTATTTGGGATAAATTATGATAAGGTTCAAAAATATTTCTTAGCCGTTCCAGATGAAAAAGAGCAAAAGTATATTGGTAAAATTTTATTTTTAACTGATCAACTTATCGCTGCCAATCAACGACGGCTCGATCATTTACAAAGTTTAAAAAAATATTTGATGCAAAATATGTTCGTCTAATTTTTAATATTTTTAGATACGTATCGCTGCCAATCAGTGATATTGTAATAAGAGGATTTTGGAAGTGGTTTTTAAGTCAGGTTCTCTCTGTTTTTGTGATTATGTATTTTGATGTAAGGAAGGTGGTAATCAATGGAACTTTATAAAATAAGTGAGAATAAAAAATTAAAAATCATCAAGCCGGAAGATTTCAAAATTGAACGTGAAATGCAGAATATCGTTCAAGCTAATGTTGAACAACTTTTTGGAGATAAATTTCTTTCGTCTGAATTTACGGTTGGTATTTATCGATTAGATACAGTAGCTTTCGATGAAGAGCTTAAATCATTTGTAATCTTGGAATACAAGAATATGACTAAATCAAGTGTGATTGATCAAGGGTACTCATATTTAAATACTCTTTTAAATCACAAGGCGGACTTCATCTTACTTTATATTCATTTCTATGGGGTGAATGAATCGGAAAGCTATTTTGATTGGTCTCAAATAAAAGTTATTTTTGTGGCAAAAGGATTTACTCAGTATCAAAAAGACGCAGTCAACAACCCGGTTTTACCGATTGAATTGTATGAAGTCAACAAGTATACAAATGACTATGTGATTGTTAATAAAATTGAAAAGGATAATTTGGGGCAAACGGCACATACCCATGTTGCCGCAAAGCCTAAGTCGGTGCAAAGTGTAAAAGATGTTTCTTCAATCGCACTATATACTGAGGAAGATCATTTAAGTAACGGTTCTGAAGAGATTCGTCGATTATATCAAGCGTTTAAAGATGCCATTCTCTCATGGGATAGCACAATCGAGGTGAAACCAGTTAAACTTTACATTGGATTTCGAATTCATAAGCATAACTTCATTGATATTCAGATTCAAAAGAAGCAATTAAAAATATGGATTAATTGTCCTGAAGGAGAGCTCGATGATTCCCTTGGATTAGCACGAAATGTGAAGCATATAGGCCATTGGGGAAACGGTGATTATGAATTAGTTGTTAAAGACGATACTAATTTAGAATATATTCTAAGTCTTGCTAAAAAGTCTTGGAGAGATAAAGAAAAGTTAGGTTGAGCAATAATTTGATTTTATTTTTGTTCAGTATGAGTGAAAGCAAATGGATAATTGTAGTCTGATAGGGAATTGTATGCCTAAGGATTAGATGGAAGAATGTTTTGCATATTATTCAGAAGCTTCTAAGAATAGTTATCAATATGTAGAATGGGTGTTCTGGATTTTTACATTTCTATTCATTGATTGATGCTTTTGAATGGTTCTCTATGTTTAGTGAGTTATTAAGACGCTGTCGCAGATTGGCAGCGATGGTATTTTGAATATCTATGAAGAACTCAGAAAATCGTTTTTGTTCGTTCAATGTGGGGAATTTAAATGTCATTTCTCCAATTTGAAAGAAATTTAGACCTTCTCGTCCACCACCTGCTTGATTACGAAATATTTGAATTTGACCGTAATAAGACGATAAAAATAATTGTAAAAAATCAGAATCATACCCATCGACTAAACGAATAATACATACATGCTGATTAACATTTGCATGGCGCACCAACCTATAAACAGCACTTCGCCCAATGGAAGCTCCAGTTATGTTTAAAAGGACATCGTTATAATTTATAGATGAACTGATCATCTCTTCATCTGTTTTAGAGGATATATAGGCAACATTGTTCAAATCAATTCTATTATTATTTATATTTTGAGATCGTAAGAATAATACACCATTCTTCTGTTCATACTCCTTTTTACCTCCGAGCGGAGTTTTGCCACTACCAATTTTTGAAGTTATATTTTTCAACTTACGCTGTTCCCAAGCGTGTTAAAATCGGGTTCATTTTTGGAATTGTATTGAATAACATTCTCGTGAATTGAAAAAACGCTATTATATTTGAAAGAAGCGTCTGTATATGAAAATAACCAGTCGAATTTTGATTTTTCTATGTATGGCAATTTCACTATTCCTCATTAATAGTAGTACTGCTCATGCTGCCACTTATTCGGAAAAGGATATGATTCATGATCAATTGAATCTTTTAAAACCTTCTCAAAAGCAACAGATTATCCAACAAAATCACCAATGGCAGCACGAGGGTAACAAACCACAAATTTGGATTTATACATTAAATCGGCGGCCTTCGGACATTGATAATTTGGGTGAGGATCTTTTAGCCAAGATTGCTAAAAAGGCAACACCAAAGAATGGTGATTATGATTGGGAAACGGAAGTCGACTCGAAAGCGCAGGCATGGGAGATGCATGTCTCACTTTTAGTTGCTTATCCTGGTAAGGGAACGCAAATTAAATTAATCAAGAGTGAAGATTTAGATGGAGCTACATCTGATTTCCAAAATTGGCAGCTTCACCGAGGATTATCGACGAAGATAGTTAATAAGAATATTGCTTATCAATACTTCAACCGCTTTTCGCCGTTTATTAATAAGCATGTTGCCAACGTTAAAACGATGAAGCCTGGTATTAGTTGGGACGATATTTGGGCAGTCATACTTACGCCGGTGGTCCTCTGGTTAATTATCAAATTAATTCGATGGTTGCACAACACACCAACTTCAGGAGGCAGTGACGATAGCAGCTTCGATGATGGTTACATATTAGGTCGATGGTCACACTGATGCGTGCTTTGGAATTATAGAGTTTAAATTGGCTTTTTATGGTCTATTGCCTGTTTAATAAATATAGAGGGGGCTTCTGCAAATGAAGTGTCCTCTAATTTATTTATGGAGGTAATATCATGGCTAGCGATATTAAGTTACACCGATATTTTCAGGATTGGATGAACCTATACAAAAAAGATGCTGTCCGGGAAGTCACTTACCGCAAATATGAAATGACTTACCGACAAATTGTTTCTCTAGCACCGGATTTGAGGATGTGTGAACTATCAAGATTGACTTACCAGAAATTGCTTAATGATTATGCGGAAACTCATGAAAGACAAACCGTTATGGACTTTCATCGACATATTAAAAGTTCTTTGATTGATGCCTTGGAGGAGGACATCCTCGAACGTGATCCTACTCGAAAAGCAATTATAAAGGGGAAGAAGCCGGGACCACACAAAACAAAATTTTTGAATCAACATGAAGTTCAATTAATGTTAGACAGTTTGTCTTTAGATGCAGGTGTGAACTGGGATTATTTTATTTTACTCATTACTAAAACCGGCTTACGATTTTCTGAAGCGCTGGCTGTTACGCCAAATGATTTCGACTTTGCCAGACAAACGTTGAATATTAATAAGACTTGGGATTACAAATCGAGACAGGCTGGGTTTGCGCCAACCAAGAATTTCTCGTCTATGAGAAAAATTCAATTGGATTGGCAAACGGTCATTCAGTTTTCTCAGTTAACGAAAGAATTATCGGAAGATAAACCGATATTTGTAAGGTCAAAAGTATATAACGATACGATTAATCATTATCTGGAAAGACTATGCAAGAAATCCGGCATTCCAATTATTTCTGTTCATGGTCTTAGGCATACCCACGCATCACTTTTGTTGTATGCGGGTGTTAGCATTGCCTCTGTTGCCCGTAGACTGGGACATTCTAATATGAACACCACGCAACAGACTTATTTGCATATTATTCAAGAGTTGGAGAACCAAGATAATGACAAAGTTATGAAACATTTAGCTAGTTTAGTGTAAAACGTGTCAAGAATAACGCCTGACAAGATAAAAGGGCGTTTTTAATTTGTAAACGCTTACCCTGATTGGCAGCGATAATGGAGTCAGTTAATTTCAAGAAAGATCCAATTATAACTTGCTCATGAATGCTAGGCGTATCAATAATTAAATTACGTATAACATTTAAGCCGATGAACTTTTGTGTATTACCAGCAGTTTTCTCAGAAGTCAATCGATTGAAAACATCAGATTTCAAATACTGTATTAACCAATGATTCTGAATTGGTCCATCATTTTTTAATAAAGCAACATTTTTGATGGCAAAATTCGATTCGTCCAACAATACTGGATTACCAATTGTACCTATCATTCCAAAAATAATATCTCCAACATTTACCTTAGATCGTTTATTAATTGAATCAAAGTCAGATTCAGATATGTATGACACATCTGACAAGTTTAGCCCAGAATCGTTTAAGTTTTTAGAGGTGACAAGGGGATATCCTTTTGGAACATATCGTGGCGAATCATGTGTGCCATCTTTTATAGTTTTTACTTCTCCCAACTTACGCTGTTCCCAAGCGACCTCCAAAAAATTAATGGTATTTATTAAAATAAAAAACACGAAAATATTAATATTTTAAATCGGACCAACTTCATATGCGCTCTTTCTCCCAACATACCAACACTCGTGCTTGAATTCCCAGCGTTGTCAGATTAACATTAATTTGTAACAATATTTTGTTTTAAAAGATGAAGCTGGTTTGAACCTTAAATTAACTTCCGGGGGAGGAAACAAATGTACACAGATTTAAAAAACAAAGTTGCTGTCATCACCGGTGGCTCAAAGGGAATCGGCAATGCGATTGCCAACAGGTTTGGTCAGGAACATATGTCGGTTGTCATCAATTACAATAGCGATGAAGCCGGTGCTCAAAAGGTAGCGGAAGAGGTGGCCGACAACGGTGGTCAAGCCACAATTGTCAAAGCCGATGTTTCCACTGAAAACGGCAATCAGGAATTATTACGTGCGGCGTTGGATAAGTTTGGCGATCTCGATGTTTGGGTCAATAATGCCGGTATGGAAATCAAGTCACCGACACACGAACTATCTTTGGAGGATTGGAATAAGGTTATTTCAATCAACGAAACGGGGGTCTTTTTAGGGGCAAAAACCGCACTGAATTACTTCAAAGAAAAAAATAAAAAGGGCAATATCATTAACGTTTCATCAGTACATGAGCAGATTCCATGGCCTACCTTTGCCAGTTACGCTGCAGCTAAGGGTGGCGTGAAGCTGTTTACTCAAACAATCGCAATGGAATATGCTAAAGAGGGGATTCGTGTTAACGCCATTGGTCCCGGTGCAATCAATACACCGATAAATGCGAAGAAATTTGCTGATAAGGCACAACTTGATCAAACGGTTTCAATGGTGCCGATGAATCGAATCGGCAAACCCGAAGAAGTCGCGGCCGGCGCAGCCTGGTTGGCTTCCGATGAATCAAGCTATGTGACAGGAATTACCTTGTTTATCGATGGTGGAATGACACTGTATCCAGCTTTTAAGGATGGACAGGGTTAATCGATTTGATGATAAATTATCAGTAGTCAACCTGTATTTTGAAAGTGCGACAATAACCAAGAAAGAGGTACGTGCACATGCAACTTCACACCGTGTTAACCCCCGAATGGATTGAGTGGGGAAAGAAAAAGTCGGAAGAAAATCCACACTTGGAGGGGTTTGTCGCCGGAGAAGGTGGCTATCATCCCAAAGTATTGCTTTTAGGTGAAGCACCGGGAGATAAAGAGGTTAAATTAGGACATCCATTTCAAGGTCCATCCGGAAAAGAACTCGACCGTTGGCTGGCTTCGTTGGGCTTAACTCGTGAGGATATCTACATTACAGGGGTTGTCAGTGCCCGACCGTTTTCGATTGGCAAGACTGGGCGTAAGCGCGACCGGCGGCCTAACAACACAGAAGTGAAACAGTGGGCACCGATGTTTGATTTTGAGATGACTCATTTTAAGGATCTATTGATGATTCCAATGGGTAATGCCAGCCTTCAGCGTTTACTTGGCAATAAAGCCAAAATCGGGGATCTGCATGGGCAATTGATTGAGCAGCCAATTCAATACCTCGATAAATCAACCGATACCTTTAAATTGACCGATAACATTCGAAAAATCTTTCCGCTTTATCATCCTTCGTATTCTAAACGGTTTAAAAATATGAAGACAGTTGTTGACCAAGATTCAGCCAATTTAAAAAAGCTGCTTGCTCAAGTACTTAGTTGATGTTTGATCGTCCTGTCATTTTGGCAACGATTAACTAATGGTATTAATGAAGATCGTTATTTTCAGTGATTAACTTAAGCAAGTCGCAATGGGCATCCAATGTCGTTATTTACAACGTTATTGGGTGTCTTTTATTTGTTGGGTGAAAAAGAGTCGTTGACCTATTTGTAACAATCAATACTTTGTGGTTATATCTTACTGTAAAAAAATGCTTATTTAGGCAACAAATATTAACGGAATGCAAAAGATACTAAAGGTTTATCAAAGAGAAGGAAATATTGGAGCATTTTAATTGTTATTAGAATCACGCAGAATATAATGGGTTCAAATAAGTGTAAAGGAGATAGACGGGAAAAAATTAGACACTTAATGTCGGTTTTAATCACCTAACCTGATTTGGCTATCTGGGCTAATCGGAAACCTAAGTGGCAACTAAGTAAGAATTTGTGCGAAGACCGCGAAAACTCAATTAATTGGGGGACAAGGGATGTAAACCACATGTCAAGAAAGTTTTACTTGTTCGAGTGGCTTTTTGTAGTAATCTTGAGGCTATGTAAGAAATTTAGAGGAGCAGTTTTCGAACAGGACGTTAAAACTGCGTTCCTTGGCTAACAAAGATGATTATTTACCAATTAGTATGATGGTACACAAAGTTTGAAATAGATTTGAGGAAGGGGGTGCACACATGAAATGGGGACGTCGTTGGGCATACGGGTTTTTACTATTAGTGGTTATCGTTATTGGCGGCGCCTTAGCTATTAAACAGCATTTAGACGCGCAAAACGCACGCCAGGCTGAGATAAACCGCTCAGAAGGAAACCGTTCTTCCAGCAAAAAAAATGCCAGTCGTTCCAAAAATAAACAAAAAGAGACGGTTAAGTTTCAGGCTAAAGGGTCTGGTGATCATGCTGATACACAAACCAACGATATCACGATGTATTTGAAGAAAAATCATTTTGTGGGGTCGGCTTTGATTATTAAGAACGACCGATTCTTATATCGGCGTGCATTTGGATATGCGAATTACGCGGATAGAATCAAAAATAGAACCAATTCTGAATTCCAAATTTTGTCAATACAAAAGTCTTTAACGGCGGCATGTGTGATGAAACTTGTGCAAGAAAGAAAATTATCATTAAAGACGCCTTTAGCACATTTCTACCCGACAATTTCAAATGCAACCCATATCCAGATTCGCAATATGCTTGATATGGATTCGGGATTGTCAATGAAAGAGGTTGGGTCGACCAGGTTGTTAAACGAGAAACAGGTTGTGGCATTTGCCGTTAAACATTTATCAAGTAAAACGTCTGAGTTTGGTAAATGGCAGTACCAGCCGGTTAATTATGTTCTATTATCTGGTATTATTTCCCGTTTGACCGGAGAGACTTATAAGAAGTATTTTGAACAAACGTTTATAAAGCCCATGAATCTAAAGGGGACCGGATTTGTTCAGGATCAGCCTTTAACGCTTTATAAAACAACGGGTTATCGCTATCAAAAAGCGGATCAGTTCAGTCAAAACTATCGACGGCCCTTTAATGAAACTCAGGCTTCAATGAATAACGAATTGGGTACGGGGCAGGTTTACATGACCGCTTTCGAACTTTTCAAAGCTGAGCATCGTCTTTTACAGGGAAAAGTGATTTCACTATCAAATGTCAGAATTTTACATACACCAGGTAGCTCGTCAACTTATGGAGGTGGTGTCTACAATCAAACAAATGGCATCCGGTCGCACGGCATTGGTTATGGATATGAATCGTCTATCTTGGAATCTCGGGATGGGAAAAATGGCGTCGTCCTTTTAAGCAATAATTATCGACCGGCAGCTTCTATTCAAAATTTGTCAGTTCAACTCTTTAACAGGGTGATGAATGGGGAGCTGAATTAGTTCATTATTTTAAGATTGTAGAACGCATAATTTAACCAACCTATTTTAATGTAGTGTTGACTTTTTTAAAGGGGGAGAGTTTGCATGGCTTTACTAGAGTGGATTCAGAGGCCAGTTGTAAAATTTGTTTTAACGACTTTATTTTACTTTGCGATTATGATGGTTCTCTTTTATCTATACGATTATAGCGGAATCAATCAAGCAAAATTTATTTACAATGACTTTTAACGGGGTGAGTGAGGATGCAAAAGAATTTAATCGACATGGTTGATTCATATGCCGAAACTAAAAGGGATGAAGTTGTTTATCATTACAACAATCAAACAAACACTTATTTAGATTTAAAGCACTATTCAGATGCTCTGGCAAAACACATTGATGCCATGAAGCTACCTGCTAATCAACCGATTATGGTTTTTGGTGGGAAAAGCTTTGAAATGATCGCAACATTTATTGCGATTGTGAAAACCGGCCATTCTTATATCCCTGTAGATGTTGATTCGCCGGATGAGCGGCTGGTATTGATAAATTCTATCGCAAAGCCGGTTGCTGTAGTGGCAGTTGAGGATCTACCTGTCAGCCTTGGGACTGTACCGGTAATCACCAAAAAGGAACTTGGCAACATTTTCTTGGAGCGGGAAGACTATCAAGTGACACATCCTGTCGAAGGAGATCAAACTTTCTATATTATTTTTACGTCTGGAACGACCGGTGTGCCTAAGGGCGTTGAAATCAGCTATCATAACTTAATGAGTTTTGTAGATTGGATGGTAGGCAATGATTTTCAGTTGCCGGATGACTTACAGATGCTGCAACAACCTGCTTATTCGTTCGATTTATCTGTTATGAGTCTGTATCCGACGTTGTTTAAAGGTGGGACATTACACGTCTTATCTAAGAAAATGACAGATAATTTTTTGGTTCTTTTTACAACGTTACCAACACTGCCGATTAATGTTTGGGTTTCGACACCGTCATTTATGAACATTTGCTTGTTGGAGCCGACTTTTAACGCAGAAAACTATCCGGCTTTAACCGATTTCCTCTTTTGTGGAGAGGAGTTAACGGCAAGGACAGCCAAAATGCTAAAGAAAAAGTTTCCTAAGGCCCATGTTTTTAACACTTATGGTCCCACTGAAGCGACTGTGGCTATGACCCAAATTGAAATCACGGATGAGGTCATTCAGAAATTTGACCGCTTGCCAATTGGCTATGTTAAAAACGGTATGCATATCAGAATCATTGATGATGACGGTCATGTTGTTAGTGACGGGAAACAAGGAGAACTTGAAATTTACGGTTCAAGTGTTTCCAAGGGGTATATTAATAATCCGGAAAAAACGAAACGTGTTTTTTCAACACTAAATGATCAACCGGCGTATAAAACAGGGGATGTCGCTACCGTTCGCCAAGATGGCCTGATTCAATATTATGGTCGAAAAGATTTTCAAGTTAAGATAAATGGTTACAGGGTTGAACTTGAAGATGTGGCTATTTTGGTTGATAAACAGAAGTACGTTAAACAAAGTGTGGTTGTTCCAAAATATAATGCACAGCATCAGGTATCAATGTTGATTGCATATATTGTGCCAAATGAAAATCACTTTAATAATGAGCTGGATTTAACGGCAGCAATCAAAAGTGATTTAAAAAATTCAATGATGTCATATATGATTCCTCAAAAAATTATATATAGAAAATCTTTGCCATTAAGCCCTAATGGGAAGGTTGACATTAAATCAGTCATTAACGAGGTTAACTCAAAATGAGATGGTATATTCCTTATGGAAATCCAACGTATTTTATTTGGTTAGCCGTAGCGTTGATACCGTTAATGATTGGCTTGCTTTATGGACACCGGTTTCGATGGTATCAGACATTGGTATCACTGTTCTTCCTGATTTTGACGTTTGGTGGTCCCAACTGGCGGACCGGAATTGCATTAATTTGTTATTTTGTTTATCAGGTTTTACTGGTATCCGCTTATTTTCATTACAGACGTCGGAAAGATTCGCCCAATAAGGGATGGGTGTTTGTTCTATCGGTCATCTTGGCAATTCTGCCATTGGTTGTTGTCAAAGTAACACCCGCTATTCAGTCGGGTAAACAGTCCATTATCGGTTTTTTGGGTATTTCATATATTACGTTTAAAGTCGTTCAGACAATTATGGAGACTAGGGACGGCTTTATAAAGGAGTACCATCCGATTATCTTTGGTCAGTTTCTATTATTCTTTCCAACAATTTCGTCAGGGCCAATTGATCGGTACCGGCGGTTTGTAAGTGACTATGAGGCTGTTCCTGCACAGAAAGATTATCTCGACTTGGTTCAAACAGGTGTCCGATATATCTTTCTTGGTTTTCTTTACAAGTTTGTTTTGGCATACTATTTTGGCTCTGTATTGATGCCTCAAATGCAGTTTGGTGCCATGATGGCCCATGGCTTTTCATGGTATATTGTTGGCTATATGTACACGTATAGTATGGACTTGTTCTTTGACTTCGCAGGCTACAGTTTATTTGCGGTAGGGATCAGTTACTTAATGGGCATTAAAACGCCTATGAATTTCAATCATCCGTTTAAATCTAAAAACATTAAGGATTTTTGGAATCGTTGGCATATGACTTTATCGTTTTGGTTCCGTGACTATATTTTTATGCGGTTAGTCTTCTTTATGATGAAGCACAAGGTCTTCAAAAGTAGAATTACAACCGCAAATGTCTGCTATATCATCAACATGTTAATTATGGGATTTTGGCATGGTGAAACATGGTTCTATATTCTTTATGGGTTACTTCATGGATGTGCATTAGTGGTAAATGATACTTGGCTTCGTTATAAGAAGAAGCATCAAGATAAGATTCCACATAATAAGTTTACAGAACTATTTGCAATCTTTATTACATTTAATTTTGTTTGCTTCACATTCTTGATTTTCTCAGGTTTTCTTAACACGTTGTTTTTTGGACCAAGTAAGTTTTAATGAGTACAAAAATTAAATTATATTGAGGGGTTGACTATTATGGATGATGTAAAAGAAACTGTTCTTTCAATTTTAAATGACTTAACTGGTGAAGATTTTTCAACAAGGTTGGACGAAAATTTGTATGATAGTGCATTATTGGATTCTATGGGGACTGTTCAGTTGTTATTGGATCTCCAGGATAAATTGGGTGTTAATGCACCAATTTCAGAATTTAATCGATCGGAGTGGGATACGCCTTCAAAAATTATTGCAAAGGTTGAAGAATTGAAATGAAAGTAAAAAAGCGTCTTTTTGAAATCTTTGGGCCAATTTTATTTGCGGCTTTACTGATGTTTGCTGTGTTTTTATCACCAACATGGATAAAATTCAGCTATGTCAGTCCCAAAGTTCAGAGGAACGCCGCCGCTTCCTTGTCGCCTTTAATATTGAAGGGCCAGTTAATAAAGCGCAGCGCATTGGAAAACAATTATGTACCGTTTTTTGGTTCTTCTGAATGGTCGCGGTTTGACCCATTTCATCCATCGGTTTTAGCTACTAAGTATCACCGATCGTATCGTCCATTTCTTCTTGGAGCCAGAGGGAGTCAGTCCCTCACCCAATTTTTCGTCATGCAGTCAATTAATCAACAAATGAAAAATAAGAAAGCAGTCTTTTTTGTTTCACCACAGTGGTTTGTGCCAATGGGTGAAGACCCAAATGCCTTTTCTTTTTATTATTCACCGCTTCAAACAACGACCTGGATTCAGCAGGAAAAGGGATCTAAAATGGATCGTTACGCTGCTTACCGATTACTACAGATGCCTTCCGGTGACTCTGATAAAATTATTTCCGGGACCTTGGCAAGAATTGCTGCAGGGCTTAAACCAACATCCTTTCAAATGCTTTATGTTAACTATCGTCATAGGGTATTGTTGAATGAGGATCAGATTTATTCCAGGTTTAGAATCCCGGTTAATAATGCGAAAAAAATTGCTAATAATGCGGCAGAACTACCAAAGACTTATCATTTTCAGCAGTTGGATAAGTTGGCTGGCCAATTAGGTGAACAACATACAAACTCTAATAGGTTTCAGATTGGGAATCGCTTTTGGAATCGCCGCTTAAAGCATCACGTGAAAGCTTTGAAGGGATTTCAATCTAATATGAGTTTCTTGAAATCGCCGGAATACGGCGACTTTCAATTAGTACTAAATCAGTTTGCTAAAGATCATACAAATGTGTTATTTATTATTCCACCGGTTAATCAAAGATGGCAAAAATATACTGGATTGTCTTCAGAGATGTTGAAGCAATTTGATCAAAAGATAACTTATCAATTGCGCTCTCAAGGCTTTAATCATATCGATGATTTAAGTCAAGATGGAAATGTGAATTACTTTATGACAGATACCATTCATCCGGGATGGCGGGGATGGCTGAAGATGGATCAGGAAATTAATCCGTTTTTGACTAAAAAGCAAAAGGCACCTCACTACAGGATCGACAAGAGTTTCTATTCCAAAGGATGGCAACAGGCTGGTTCAGATTTTGATTATGATGGTTATAGAAACGATGGACGGTGACAAGTTTGATTCAAACGACAAAAAGGGTAAGAATGATACTATTCTTTTTCTGTGGGATGCTATTTGCCGGTTCGATTGCAATTCATGGGCTGATGGACGGATATAATCCGATATTAAAAACAAGCAATAAACGATATGATGCACAAATTGTTAAGCGTTCTAATGCGTATTCAATCTATCGTTTTGGACCTTATTTTACCAGTTCAAGCACAAGAACGGCGGATAGCAATGGAAATAAATACCCTAATGACTATGTAAGAGTGATGCAGACCAAGACAACCAAGACCGGCACCTATGCAAAATTAAGGTATTTCAATCAAAATATTGGTTGGATGAATGTTAAGGGACTCAAACCCGTTAGTTTTTCTCAAATAGCAGCGGCCACTATGAAACAGTATGATGTCAGTGGAAGTGCTATATTGGCTTCAGCAGGCAGTAAGCACACTGTCACTGTGAATAATGGATTCGCCAATGCAGCAAAGAAAACTGCGAATAGTAGTGACGGCACGGTACTATATCCTTTAGCATCCCTCCAAAAGGCAATGACGGGCGCAATTATCCAACAATTGATAAGTAGTGGCAACTTGTCTGCCGGGACGAAATTAAGTCGTTATTATCCGCAGGTAAAAGGCAGCAGCAATATTACGATTCAGCAGATGCTGTCAATGTCATCCGGTCTGGATAATAATGATACGACACCGGCTAAGGTGATGACTGAAAATCAGGCCTATACAAGCATGTTGAAACGTTTAGAGTCAACGGGCAAGATGACCTATGATTATAGCGATGTTAATTACGTTTTATTGGCAGGCATTATTGCCAAGGCAACAAAGCAGAGCTATGTTTCAAACCTAAAGACAAGAATTATTAATAAACTTGGCATGAAAAATACAAAGGTTGTTGATAGTAATAATATTGATACGTCCTCGATTGCATTAAGCTATTCTCGAAAGGCAACAACGGATTATACCAGTCCACAATCGGTTTCACTCCCAAGACTCTCTGCAATTCCCGGAGCGGGCAATATGCTCACGACACCGAGTGATTATTACAAGTTTATCTTAGGATTGCAAAACGGTTCCGTCTTAACGGCTAAGCAATATCAACAGTTGTTAAGCTATGGAACGGTTTATTCCGGTGGTATGTATGTTACCCAAAATGGTGTGAAGTACAATAACGGTTCGTTTGGTGGTCAGGGTTATCATTCGGGATATTTCGCAACTACTGGTAATTACCACATGGCCATTGTCTTCGAAAATCAAGATCCACTTGGTTTAACACCGAAAGATTTTGTGAAAAAAATGTATCAGGTTGCAACATATTATTAATTAGACAAAGATATAATCATTAATTATGATTGGTTATTAATAAAACAAGGAGTTGAGGCAAAATCATTTTGCCTCAACTCCTTGTTTTTAATAGCTTAAAGCCATTTGTTGTTTGTTGTGCCAGATTTTATAGAACGCATCTTCAGGCAATGAGTCCTGCTTTTTCGTCCAACAATCGTTAAAATAAATTGCTGAGTTGTTAAATCCCGTCATTAGTAAGGCGTGGGTGTGAAACCCGTCAAATTCACCGACCCATATGACAATGGGGTGACCGGTTGCACTTAAATACTGTTTTAGATCGACCAATGGTTGACCGCTCAAATTGACAGCATTTCCTGCATAGGTTGTCACTAAATCTGTGAGTGCAGATGGGTAAATACTATCACCATCATCAGTGAATGGATTACCAACAAATCCCTGATTGGGGTCAGTCGGATGGTAGGGCATTTCATGTGCCAGCTGAACTTTGTCAACAACGGCACCTGCATATTGAAGCATCATTGTGGTGGCAGTAATCTCGCAGCCGGTTGGGAGTTCTGGGCGCTGAGCAATAACGGGGATTGATAGTTTCATTGATATATACGCTCCTTGATAAGTAGTAAATGTTTATTCTCCTGATATTATATAACGCTTCTGGTTTATCATTGTGATCAACTGTTAAAAATGTTTCCATTCTAAAAGAAAGAATAGTTTTAATGATGAAAGCGCTAACACAAAATGATATAATTAAATCGGTTTAATAAGCGCATTGGGCGATTATTGACTATCATTATATTATTTCGTAATGGTCGGGTACCATTACTTGTTCTGGGGGACTCTATATGAGAAAATCACTTATTGTTGTAACGACCGTTTTGTCAGGCTTGTTTTTCTGGGGCACAGCTAATCAGCAGGAAGCTTCAGCGGCATCGAAGCCTGTTGAGATTTATTTGACACGCCACGGGCAAACGATGTTTAACATTAATGGGCGTGGCCAGGGGTGGGCTGATAGCCCATTAACGGATACCGGGGTTCAAGTTGCACATCAATTAGGCTATGGATTATATGGCTTACATTTTAGTGCTGCATATTCGGCTGATAATATGAGAACGTTTAAAACAGCTCATTATGCACTTGACTCATCCGGCAATGGTAAGGTCAATGTGACTTGGACGCCTAATTTGCGTGAGGGTGGTTACGGTAGTTTTGAAGGTCAAAAATATGACGACGTCAATAAAATTACGATGCCGTTGGTACGGCCTGCAGGAACCTACACTGGACCGCAGGACTTTGGCAAAGCACAGCAGGCACTTGGTAAAGACTTTTGGCCGGCACTTCAAGATGCTTATCATGATGCGGAAACCATTGATGGCGGAAAGTATAGCGATTCAACATTACCGGCCAGCCTAAAAGCCGAATCAGCCAGTCAGGTTATCTCACGGATGGACACTGAATTGACCTCTATCGCTAAGAAAGCTGCTAATAAGGGTGGCAATGTGTTGGTTGTCAGCTCGGGCATGTCCATTCCTGAATGGTTGTCTGCCCAATCAAATTATACGGTCAATGATTTTGTAAATTGGGGCAATGAGGCTGTTATGAAGGTCACATATAAAAACAATCAATTTTACTTTCCGAAATATGTGACTAGCGATACCCTCCTTTATACAATTAATAAAGGAGCCAAGTTGCAACAGTTACCGGCAAACAGATTGAGCGTTAATCAATTTAAGTTGAAGAAAAATGTCCTCACCGGAAAGACTTCTCAAAATGCTTCGTTGACGGTCTTGACCGATAAAGGAGCGACCTTACAAACTGCCAAAGCCAAGCCGGCCGGCACCTTTGGGTTTAAATTAACCAAGAATGCTTTGGACAAAGTTAAGCACTTCAAGCAGTTTAAAGTATTGTCAACGCCAGCCGGTGCTAAGGCATCATTGAATATGAACACCGACGTGGTGACTCAAACTGTTTTTGGAAATAAAACAGCGACTGTTAATGTCATCCAATAACTGGTTTGGAGAATAGAAGCGCAATGATGTTTAACGTTTTTTAAAATACCAATTTGGCGATTAAACAACAAAAGAGGCTGTGGACTTGATATGACCGTCCACAGCCTCTTTTATTTGTTCGATTAATATAATTCTATAATCCAGTTTTTCTCTTTATCCGCATCATTTAAATAATCGGGATGGTCAAGCAATTCGGTATTAACACGAGCAACTTTACCCGATTGAGGGGAGTGTATATCTTCTACTGCTTTAGCGCCCTCAAACGAAAAGAATTCTTCGCCGACCTTAACCTCGTTTAGATTTTTAGGGAATGACGCGTACGAGATTTGACCGATTTGGTTTCTGGCTTCGTCGTTAAGTCCAATACGGGTATGTCCTTCTGAAGTTTCTTCCCGCCATAAATAGTTTGAATCATCAATTGGGTTTGCCATGTTAATCATCCTTCCTGTTGTTTCTGTTGATAAACCGGATTGACCATCAAATCTGCCATTTGCGCAGGTGTCAGGTTTCCGATATTGTCTGCCAAATGGGTGTGACTAAAAGCTTCTTCAAGATTATCTTTTTCAAATGGGACGCCGGCTATTTTATCTTCAATTTCTTTTAGATTGCCATTGGCCTTATTGAAATCGCCAAAAAGTTTGGCATGTGAAACAATGCCGTCATTAACTGAAAAGCTGATTTCAACGTTACCGACACCTTCATAATGATTGGAATGGAAATTATCATCGTGATAACGTTTTCCCATTGTCCAAGTTTCATCCTGATAGTCATGACCGGTGATGTCGTTGACTTTTTGCCAGTCAATTTCGGTCATGACGTGAGTTGGAATTTCTTTAATGGTATCTGTTTTAAAAATTTCTTTTAAAATTATTTCTGTTATGTCGTTAATTGAAATATCTTGATACTTGGCGGAGAAATAAGGGCGAATATTTGTTACCCGGCTGTGAACCGACTTAACCCCCTTGGAAGCCAATTTAGATTTCGGCGGATTTAGTGCTTTATCGGCAGCGTCCAAATTGACATCAATCATCAAGGTACCGCCACAATAAAAGCGATTGCCGATTTTAAAAGCTGCCATTCCGGAAAATTTCTTACCATCGACGGTGAGGTCGTTTCGTCCGGTTAAGGCTGCGTTAACACCCAGCTTTTTTAAAACGTTGATGATAGGGGTAGCATACTTTTTAAAGTTCATATAGTTAGTCCCGTCATCAGTGTCCACAAAAGCATACGTCAGATTGCCGGAATCAACGTAAACAGCACCACCGCCACCGGCTCGGCGGGTGATTTGAATATGATTTTGTTTGATATAATCCAAATTCAGTTCGGAATACACATTTTGGTTGGCACCGATAACAACCGATGCTTTAAGAGGCCGAGACCATTCGAACAACGTATCCGTAAATTGATCGTTTGTCATTAAATACCGGGAAACACTTTCAAACATCGTTGGATTTCCCATGTACTGCGTACCGGTAGAAAGATCTACATATCGCAATTTAGCACGTCTCCTTTCAATTAAGTAACCGTTTTCGTAGTTAAGTATAGCATTTCCCAAAATTTTAGAGAAAGAAAGGGATGTTTTGATAGGAGTTGATATCGTCGGCCTCAGGAACTATAGTTAAGAATGTGATTTTAGTTGATCTAATTAGTACATAAATGGGGCCTTAATAGAATATGAAACGATTTTTAATGATTTTTTCAACACTGGCAATTACTGCAGTGATTGGTTTGGCGTTATTGGCTGGTTTTGGTTCAAGAAAAACAACCTATGCAAAGTATAAAGCGATCGGGTCAACGGTTAATTGGCATGACCCATCGGAAAGTCGGCCATATCCAAATTTAAAAAACGAGTCAAACCTTTGGATATACGTCAGTACCAAAAATCAACGTGTTTATTTGCATGGCAATGGTCAGGTGATTTATAAGATGTACTGTTCAACTGGGGAGGCCTCATCGCCAACACCCAAAGGGACCTTTCACATTCAAGCCCAACGTGGTAAATCATTTTATAATGCGGCCTCGGGTGAAGGTGCCAACTACTGGGTATCATGGTTGGATCATGGCGTTTACCTTTTCCATAGTGTGCCAGTGACCAAGACTGGGCAATATATCCCTTCCCAAGCTGAAAAATTAGGAACGCCGGCATCTCATGGGTGTGTTCGCTTAACGGTTGCCGATGCTTATTGGATGTATAGAAATATTCCTTATGGGACAAAAGTTGTTATTAAATGAAAAAATTAAAACGAGGGACTGAGTCAAAAGTGAATTTGATTCAGTCCCTCGTTTTTATAAAAATAAAATAATATCACTGAAACTTGAAAGCTAATAATCACGCCAAAGGCGTGTGGTTATTGGCTTTTTTGGCAAAAAAATAAACGCAAGCTCTCCTGCGTTGTATACTTTAGTCGACCAAAACCAAGATACAAAGGAGAC
>Ga0214925_100258_pt1 | contig 36764 bp, 35 predicted proteins | sample Stichaenrichment_FD_168299 | JGI IMG/M metagenome (GOLD analysis project Ga0214925, IMG submission 168299) | Xylose enriched microbial communities from anaerobic bioreactor in Madison, Wisconsin, United States - 63SRT | ecosystem: Engineered > Bioreactor > Anaerobic > Unclassified | place: USA... | reverse complement strand
ACTGACAGTTCTGTATAATTCATAGTAAGAAGGGCCCCCTGTGTTTTTGTCGTTATTAACATTGTAAGGGACAACCCTTCTTTTTTTATTGCCTATTTTCTATTTACACAAGAATTTATACTGAACCCAAAAATTATTAAAAAACAGAATTACACAGTAAAGGAATGTGAAACAGATGAGTAAAACTGCCCGCGCCCATACCAATATTGCCTTGATCAAGTACTGGGGCAAGAAGGACGCCAAATTGCGCCTGCCGCTCATGTCCAGCCTGTCCATGACCCTGGATGCCTTTTACAGCGACACAAAAATCTCAGACAGCGAGCAAATGTCTTTTAAATTAAACGGCCAAGCCCTTTCCGGTCCGGCTGCTGACCGCGTTTTCGCCTACCTCCGGGCCATGCAGGACCGCTTCGGAGTCAAGGGAAATTTGGCGGTTGAATCGGTCAACCAGGTGCCAACCGCGGCTGGCCTGGCCTCTTCCAGTTCAGCTTTCGCGGCCATGGCGGCGGCTTTTGCTGACCACTACCAGTTAGGCGTTGACCGGCGGGAATTGTCCAGAATGGCCCGGATGGGATCGGGCTCAGCTTCAAGATCTGTTTTTGGCGGTTTTTCCGTCTGGCAAAAAGGCGATAGTGACCAGACTTCTTACGCCTACCCGCTGGACGAAGAGCCGGACATGGACCTGCGCCTTTTGGCTGTTGAAATCAACGACCAGAAAAAGAAGATTTCCTCAACCAAGGGGATGGAAATGAGCAAGAGCTCCCCCTTCTACCAGGTCTGGCTGGACAGAAATGCCAGTGAGATCAAGGAGATGGAAGAAGCAATTAAGCAGGCTGACTTCACAAAATTAGGTTCACTAGCTGAATTAAATGCCAGTGAGATGCATGCTTTAACCTTCACCGCTGTCCCTGGCTTTACCTATTTTGAACCGAATACCATCAAGGCCATCAAGCTGGTCCAGGAGCTCCGCCAGCAAGGGCTGGAATGCTACTACACCATTGACGCCGGTCCGAACGTCAAGGTCCTCTGCCAGGGAAAAAATTCTAAAGATATTATTAATCACTTTGAGTCCTCCTTTGATCGTGTTAAGATTATTGAGTCAGGTTTTGGTCCAGGAGTCACTCTGTTGGACTAAAGCTTATTTAATTGGCTATAATGTCTTAGGACGTAATATAGAAATAAAGAAAAAAGAAAAAATTAAAAGAATAAGAGGAAGAGTTTTTTTGATTACTGAAAAAGCACCAGGCAAACTTTACATTGCCGGGGAATACGCTGTTTTGGAACAAGATTGTCCAGCCATTCTGGTCGCCCTTGACCAATACGTCAGGGTCTCAATCAAGCCAAGCAGCAGCGATACCGGTTTGATTCACTCCAAGCAATACTCCCAGGACTCTATTCACTGGGTCAGACGGGGGTCAAAGATGGTGATCGACAACCGGGACAATCCATTTGAATACATTCTGTCCGCAATTTCTCTCACTGAAAGATACTGCCTGGAACAGAATGTCAAGATGGACGTTTACGATTTGTTTGTCAATTCTGACTTGGATTCCGCAGATGGCAAGAAGTACGGCCTGGGTTCTTCAGCCGCGGTCACGGTCGCGACGGTCAAGGCAATCTTGCGCTTTTACGGTGTCCAGGCAAGCAAGGACCTGATTTACAAGCTCTCCACAATTTCTCACTACTCAGTCCAAGGCAACGGCAGCGCCGGCGATATCGCGGCCAGCGTCTACGGCGGCTGGATCGCCTACCAGACCTTCAACAAGCTCTGGCTGAAAGAAGAACTGGCAAGCAAGTCCCTGTCAGCGGTGGTCGGTGAAGCCTGGCCAGGTCTGAAGATCCAGCAGCTGGTTCCGCCGAAGGGCATGGAGCTCTTGATTGGCTGGAGCCAGCAGCCGGCTTCAACTTCCCGCCTGGTTGACAAGACTAACGCCAACAAGAACAACCTGCGGACTGAGTACGCCAAGTTTTTGGCAGACTCACGCAAGTGCGTTTTGCAGATGATCCGCGGTTTTGAAGAAGCAAATATTGCTTTGATTCAAAAGCAGATCGGCATCAACCGCCGCTTGCTGCAACATTTTGCCGCTATCAACAATATTGCCATCGAAATTCCCCGCTTGACTGAGCTGATCGAAATTGCCAACAAGTTTGGCGGCGCGGCCAAGACCAGCGGCGCGGGCAACGGCGACTGCGGCATCGTCATCGTCAACAAGGACACCGATATTGACCGCCTCTGCAAGGAATGGGTCAAGAACAACATCCTGCCCCTGGAATTTCACATTCACCAATCCGAATTAACTTACTAAGAGCATTGCGATGTCACAAAGATCTATAAGAAAAGAAGAACATCTGGCTTTGACACAGATGTTTTTTAATGCCCAAAAAGCGAATTCCTTTGACCAGGTCCACCTGCTCCGCCCGGCCCTGCCTGAAAGCCAGGTTGACGTGAACGCGGTCAAGACGACCTGGTTTGGCAAAGAGTTAGCCGCCCCCTTCTTCATCAACGCGATGACTGGCGGGTCGGAAAAATCCAGGCAGATCAACCGGCGGCTGGGTGAAATTGCCAATAAGCAGCAAATTGCCCTGGCCTTAGGTTCAGCCAGCATTTTGACCAAGGAAGAAGACCAGCTGGAGTCCTTTTACGTGGCTAGAGAAGCCAATCCAGACGGCCTCTTGTTTGCCAATGTCAATCCTTTGACCCCTGCTAAGGCGGCTGCCAAGATCGTCAAGGATCTGCAAGCAGACGCCCTGCAGATCCACCTTAACGTGGCCCAGGAGATCCCCATGCCTGAAGGCGACCGGGACTTTGTCTGGCTGGACCGGATGCTGGAGATTAAAGAAGCAGCTGGAGTGCCAGTCATCGTCAAGGAAGTCGGCAGCGGCCTGGATCCAGTCAGCCTGCAAAAGCTGCAGGCAGCTGGCTTTACCTGGTTTGACATCGGGGGAGCTGGCGGCACTAATTTTGCCCAAATTGAAAACTCCCGTAACCCCCACCCTATGGCCTATTTGAACGACTGCGGCCTGCCAACGGCCCTGGCTGCCCTTTTGGCGGCTCCTTTGACCAAGCAGCTGATCGTCTCTGGCGGGGTCAGAAACCCGCTGGACGTCTTCAAGGGCCTGGCCCTGGGCGGCAAATTTGTCGGCGTGGCTAACCACTTCCTCCACACCCTTTTAAATGAGGGAGCTGACGGACTGGATGAGGAAGTCAGCCGCTGGAAGGAAGAACTGGCCTACCTTTTTGCCTTATATGGGCAAAGTGGCCTGCCAGTCAAGCAGTCTTATTACTTAGACTTGGAACTGAAGAATCAGTTTGACCAGCTTAAGCAATATACTGGCAAATAAAGTAAAAACGAAAGAAATAACCAAAGAAATAACTGTTGACAAAATTTCCTAGCGGATTTATTTGTTAACAGTTTTTTGTTTTTTGGCGCGGCGGAGCCGCGCTTTTTCTTTTTTTAATAGAAATTGTAGTAACAAGTAGGATGTTTAAAGTGCGGTAAAAAAAGAATCCAGTTTGCACTGGATTCTTTTACTTAGTGTTATTTAGCTGATTAAGCTTCAAATGCCCGGGTCAATGGCGGAACGATTTGCTTCTTCCGGGAAACAACGCCTGGCAGGTGGGCTTCTGAGTCAACCAGTTCCTTGCCGAAGGCCTTGGCAAAGACAGACTTGCTTTCGTCGTCACCAATGAAGAGAACTTCTGAGTCGGAGTCCAAAACGTTGGTAATTACCAGCATGAACAAGTCGTAGCCGTTTTCCTTAGCATCCTTTTCCATGGCTGCCAGGAAGGCATCCTTGCGTTCAAGCGCTTCTGGGACGTCAACAACGTTGACTTGGGCGATCCGGGCAGTCTTTGAGCCCAGTTCAAAGCTCTTGGCGTCCAGGTCGATCAGTTCTTCAACTGACTTAGCGGCGATGTTGGTGCCGGCCTTAAGCAGTTCCAAGCCGTATTCCTTGTAGTCAACGCCAGCAATCTTAGCCAAGTCTTCAACCGCTTGCTTGTCAATGTCAGTAGTGGTTGGTGACTTCAAAAGCAAGGTGTCGGAAATGATGGCACTAAGCATGATACCAGCAATGTTAGCTGGAATTTCCATGTTTTGTTCCTTGAACATTTCCCACAAAACAGTGGAAGTGCAGCCTACTGGTTCAGCCCGGTAGAACAAAGGGTCGATAGTCGCGAAGTTGCTGATCCGGTGGTGGTCAATAACGTGGGTAACCTTGACTTGGTCCCGGTCTTCAACGCTTTGTTGTGGTTCGTTGTGGTCAACCAGCATGATGGCCTTGACTTCGTTTGCGACGGTCTTAACCACGCGTGGTGCTTCAAAGCCGAACTTCTTCAAGGCAAAAGAAGTTTCGTCGTTGGCTTCACCCAAAGCAACAGCTTCAGTGTTGTAGCCATGTTGGTTTTGGAAGTATGAGTAGGCAATCGCCGTGCCGATTGCGTCAGTATCTGGGTTTCTGTGACCAAAAATCAGTTCTTTTTCCATCTTGGAATTTCCCTTCTAGATTTACCTAAAATTATTCTCTCTAATTAAGTCTACTAGAAAATCAGCGCTTTGTTCAATCTTTTCGCAATCTTTTTGATTTTTTTAGAACAAGCGGCCGACATCCCTGGCCTGGTCCGGTAAAGGCCGGCCCATGAGCAGTTCCTTGGCTTCCCCATCTGTCCTTACATCAATGACGAAGGAACCATTGCTCTGCCGGTCGCCGACTGGGTGGTCGCTGGTCCGGATGACCTGCTTACGCAGGCTGGAAGTGATCAAGATCAGCTCATGGTTTTGCCCGTAAGCCTTCAAGGCCACGATCCGGTGCGGCTTGGTCTTCAGGTTCCGCAGAACCAATACCCCCCGCTTGGCCCGGCTGGTCTTGCCGATCAATTTCAGCGGCATCTGCTTGAAAGCCCCTCTTTGGGTTACCAGACCCACCTTGAGCAGGTCTTCATATTGCGGGTCAGTCACCAGGCAGGCAACGACATAGTCGTCTTCTTTCAAGTTGATTGACTTGACCCCAGCTGCCCGGGCCCCGACTTGCGGAACTTCATCAATGTCATATTTAAGGGCAAAGGCCTGGTTGGTAAAGAGGGTAATTTCCCGTTTTTCACCAGCCTTGACCAGGTCCACGGTAATGACGCGGGAGTTCTCCCCCTTCATCTTCATGGCCATGATTGCCCGGGACTTGTAAGTTCTGGTTGGCTGCAGGTCGGCCAAGGCCACCTGCTTGATAAAGCCGTCATTTGTGGCCAACAGGAAGGCAAGGTCCGGATCATCCAAGTGATCCAGGGCAAAGACCTGGATAATGCTTTCGTCAGCCGCCAGGCCCAGTTCCTGGGACAGGTGCTGGCCAACATCCTTCCACTTGCTTTCAACCAGCTCGTGCACCGGACGGTAGATCAAGTTGCCGTGGTTGGTGAAGAGGTAAAGGTTGGTCAAAGTCGACAGGGTCCCTTCATAAACCACCCGGTCAGTTTCCGGCAGGCCATTGTCACCGGCTTCTGTTGACTGGAAGGACCGCATTGAGGACCGCTTGATATAGCCGTCGCGGCTGATCAAGACCCGGACTGATTCTTCCGTGATCAAGGCCTTTTCATCAACTTCGACTCTGGCGGTTTCATCGCTGATTTCACTCAGCCGGTCTGAGCCGAATTCCTTCTTGACGGCCCGGAGTTCCTTGATGATTTCCTTTTGCAAAACTTTCGGGTCCGCCAAAATCTTTTCGTAAGCCGCGATCTTGCCCGTCAGTTCCTTTTCTTCAGCCTGCAGGGCCAAAACGTCAGTATTGGTCAAGCGGTAAAGCTGCAAGGAGACGATGGCTTCAGCCTGCCGATCAGTGAAGGCGAATTCGGCTACCAGGTTCTTCTTGGCATCAGACTTGTTCTTGGAAGCCCGGATAACCTTGATCACCTGGTCCAAGATGCTCATAGCCTTGATCAAGCCCTGGATGATTTCCAGCCGGTCTGAGGCCTTCTTCAAGTCGAACTGGGTCCGCTTGGTTACGACTTCTTCTTCGTGCTCCAGGTAAGCAGCTAAAATCCGCTTAAGGCCCACTTGAACCGGAGTCATGTGGTCAATGGCCACCATGTTGAAATTATAGGAAACCTGCAGGTCAGTATTCTTCAAAAGGTAGTTGAGGATGTTCTGGGCGTCAGCGTCCTTCTTAAGTTCGATGACGATGGAGAGGCCATGGCGGTCAGTTTCATCTCTGACTTCACTGATCCCGTCCAGTTCCCGGCTGACCCGGATTTCGTCGATCTTCTTGACCAGCTGGGCCTTGTTGACCAGGTAAGGTATTTCCGTCACCACGATCTGCTGGCGGTGACCCCGGATCTCTTCAATATGGGTCTTGGCCCGGACTTGAATCCGGCCCTTACCGGTCTTGTAGGCATCCCGCAAGCCCTTTTTGCCCATGACGATCCCGCCAGTTGGGAAGTCTGGCCCTTTAACAAAGGTCATCAGGTCTTCCAGGCTGGCGTCCGGGTGCTTGAGCAGATGGATAGTAGCGTCCAAAACCTCGCCCAGGTTGTGAGGCGGAATTTCCGTAGCATAACCAGAGGAAATCCCAGTTGACCCATTGACCAGAAGATTAGGGAAGCGGGCCGGCAAAACCGTTGGTTCATAAGCGGTGTCGTCGAAGTTGAGCACCATAGGCACGGTTTCCTTGTCAATGTCTTCCAGCAAAACATTGGAAATCTTGGCCAGGCGGGATTCCGTATAACGCATGGCGGCAGGACTGTCGCCGTCCATGGACCCGTTGTTGCCGTGCATTTCGATCAATGGCTCTCTCATCTTCCAGTCTTGAGACAGGAAGACCAGGGCCCCGTAAATAGAGCTGTCGCCGTGCGGGTGGTAATTACCCATGATGTTACCGACGGCCTTGGCTGCCTTCTTAAAAGGCTTGTCAGCCGTGTTGCCGTCCCGGTACATGGCGTAAAGAATCCGCCTTTGCACGGGTTTGAGCCCGTCGCGGATGTCCGGCAGGGCCCGTTCTTGAATAATATATTTGGAATAGCGGCCAAAGCGTTCGCCCATGACCTGTTCCAAAGGCATTTCACGAATCCGCTCGTGAGTTTCTGGCATATACTGCACCCTTCCTAATCATTTACCTTGTCTAAGATCGACTCTTCCTCGCCCAGGCGGAACTTGACGTTTTCTTCAATCCACTTTCTTCTGGCGGAAGCCTGGTCCCCCATCAAGGTGGTTACCCGGCGTTCAGCCAATTGGGCATCGTCGATTCTGACCCGGATCAGCATCCGGCTTTCCGGATTCATGGTCGTCTCCCAGAGCTGGTCGGCGTTCATTTCCCCCAGCCCCTTGAAGCGCTGCAGGGCATAGCCCTTGCCCACCTTCTTTTCATCCTCGTCCCGCTCTTCATCGGTCCAGGCGTAAAGGTTGGTCTGCTTTTTGCTGATTCTGTAAAGCGGCGGCAGGGCAATGTAGACCTTGCCTGCTTCGATCATCGGCCGCATGTAGCGGTAGAAGAAGGTCAAAAGCAGGATCTGGATGTGGGCCCCGTCGTCGTCGGCGTCAGTCATGATGATGATCTTGTCGTAGTTGGAGTCTTCGACCTTGAATTCGGTCCCGACTCCGGCCCCGATCGTATGGATCATCGTGTTGATTTCTTCGTTCTTAAAAATATCCGCCAGCTTGGCCCGCTGGGTGTTCAAGACCTTCCCCCGCAAAGGCAGGATGGCCTGGAAGCGGCGGTCGCGGCCTTGCTTGGCACTGCCGCCGGCTGAGTCCCCTTCGACTAAGAAAAGCTCGTTTTTCTTGGGGTTTCTGGACTGGGCCGGGGTTAATTTCCCGGACAGGACTTCCTTCTTGTGCCGTTTCTTCCCGTTTCTGGACTCATCTCTGGCCTTCTTGGCCGCCTCTCTGGCATCCCGGGCCCTTTGGGCCTTCTTGACCAGGTCCTGGGCCCATTCCCCGTTTTCCAGCAGGTAGTAAGACAATTTCTCGTACACGATGCTGTCGACCGCGCTTCTGGCCTGGGGAGTCCCCAGCTTGCCCTTGGTCTGCCCTTCAAATTCCAGCAGTTCTTCCGGGATCTTGACGCTCAAAACAGCGCTGAGCCCTTCCCGGTAGTCGGACCCTTCCAGGTTCTTGTCCTTCTTGCCCAAAAGGCCCTGCTTCTTGGCATAGTCGTTAAAGGCCCGGGTAAAGCCGCTTCTGGCCCCAACTTCATGGGAGCCACCGTCAGCGGTCCGGACATTGTTGACGAAGGAAACAAAGTTCTCTGAGTATGAGTCGCTGTACTGGCCGGCGAATTCGATTTCCATCCCGTCCTGGCTGCCTTCAAAGTAGAAGACCTTGCCGATCGTCCCCTTGCCTTCGTTGAGGTAGGCAACGAAACTTTCAATCCCGTCGTCATACTGGAAGACATCGTGGTGGTTTGGCGTCCGCTCGTCCGTTAAAGTAAACTTGACTCCTTTAAGCAGGAAGGCCGATTCCCGGATTCTTTCCTGGATGGTCTCATAGTTGTACTTAGTCGTTGAAAAAATCATCGGGTCCGGCTTGAAAGTGATCGTGGTCCCGGTCTTTTCCTTAGTCGCCCCCAGGCAGCGGAGGGTGCCGATTGGGTGGCCGCCATTTTGGAATTCTTCTTCATAGGCCTTGCCGTCACGCACCACGTGCACCTTCATGTAGCTGGACAGGGCGTTGACCACGGAGGAGCCGACCCCGTGCAGACCGCCGGAGGTCTTGTAGTTCTGCTCCGTGAACTTGCCGCCGGCATGCAGGACAGTCAGGATGACTTCAATAGTTGGCCGGCCTGAGGCATGCATCCCTGTCGGCATCCCCCGGCCGAAGTCCTGCACGGTCACGGAATTGTCCTCGTGGATGGTCACGTTAATTTCCTGGCCAAAACCAGCCATGGCTTCGTCGACGGAGTTGTCGACAATTTCATAGACCAGCTGGTTCAAGCCGTGGATGTCGGTTGACCCGATATACATCCCCGGCCGCTTGCGGACTGCCTCCAGCCCGTGCAGAATTTGAATTGAAGAATCATCATAGGTGTTCTTTGGCAAAATAAAACATCTCCAAGCTTTAGATTAATAACTTCGTATCAATTCAGTCCGTTATTTGTTAAAATAGCAAGTACAAGATAAACGGAGTTGATTTGATGTTTGCAATGAAATTTGCATTACTTTTAATTTTAGCATACTTAATTGGTTCTTTTCCGACCGGTGTTTTAGTCGGCAAGCTCTTCTACCACAAGGATATCCGGGATTACGGGTCGCACAATATCGGGACCACCAACACCTTCCGGGTCCTGGGTCCCAAGGCCGGAACCCTGGTCTTCCTGGTTGACTTCTTCAAGGGAACCCTGGCCACCTGCCTGCCGCGGATCTTCCATCTGGGTGACCACCACTTGTGCCTGATTTTCGGGGCAGCGGCTATTTTCGGCCACGCCTTCTCAATCTTCCTCAAGTTCAAGGGCGGAAAGGCCGTGGCTACGACGGCGGGCTTTCTCCTGGGCTATAATGTCCAGTTCTTCGGCCTCTGCGCCTGTTTCTTCATCCCCCTGCTCTTAATCACCAGCATGGTGTCCTTGAGCAGCTTGATTTCAGTCATCTTGATTTTTATTTCCAGCTTCTTCTTCCATGATACCTTCCTGACTATCACGTCAGGGGTCCTGGTTGTCCTCATCTGGTGGAGCCACCGGGCCAACATCAAGCGGATTATCGCCGGAAATGAGAACCTGGTTCCCTTCGGCCTTTACTATCATATTAAGCAAAAGCAGGACAAGGACAAGAAGGAGTAGTAATTTTTGAACCAATCCTATTATACGGAACACATGTTCAAAATGCAAAGGGCTATTTTTTAAATATTGCTAAAGACAATCAAAAGCCATGATTCTTTGGAATCATGGCTTTTGATTTAGATTTTTTAAAAAGAATTCAAGCACGCCCTTCCGCATTTTTGGCATCTTCTTCCATGCGTTCTTCCAAGAATAATGCCTGTTTGTCCAGCTTCTTCAAGATGTTTAGGTATTCAGCCTTTTCATCGTCACTTAAGGGGCTCATCAAGTCGCCCACAAAGCCCAGCCAGCTGGAGCGGTTGCGGTCGTTTTGTTCCCGGCCCTTTTCAGTCAAGTAGAGGCGGAAAACCCGGTGGTCGCTGTTGTCCCGGCGCCGTTCAATCAAGCCGTGCCGCTCCTCCAGGCGGTCAACGACTTCACTGATTGAGGATGGCCTTACTCTGGCAAAGCGGGCCAGTTCTGCCTGCTTCATCCCTTCATTCTTGCTGAGCAGGGCCAAAGTCCGGTTCTGCCCCCGGACGCCGCCGTGCAGCTTCTCATACCGCATCCCCATTTGGGTCAGTTGCCGCTGCAAACGCATGCTCCGGTGAAACAATTCTTCATTGAGTTCTTCTTCTGCCATCCTGCTTGCCCTTTCTGAAAAAAATAATCAAGAAATTAAGATTCGGTACCTAACTATCTAGTATACTTGGATCATGCATAATGTAAAGCAAAACAGCCGCCAAAAGGCAGCTGTCAGCAATTAATCAAACAATTTTCGCAGAATTTGCATTACTCCTTCATCGTTGTTGCTTGGAGCAATGTGGTCAGCAATCTTTTTCAAGTCCGGGTGGCCGTTGACCATGGCATAGCTGATCCCGGCCGCTTCTAACATGGTCAGGTCATTTAAGTAGTCGCCAAAAGCCAGAATTTCATCTTGCTTGATTCCTTTAAGGTCAGCAATCTTCTTTAGCGCTGCTCCCTTATTGGCGTCCTTGTTAACGATGTCGATCCATTCCGGCCCGGCCAAAACCGCGCTTAAGTTGCCCGGCATTTCCGGCAGTTGCCGGTAGATCCTTTCAGCTTCCCCGCCTTCGATATAAACAGTGAATTTGATAATTTCATCGCTGTTTACTTCAGCATCAAGGTCTTCAACGTAGCGGCGCTTGATATAGTAAGTATCCAGCTGCTTTAAAAAGTTCTGGTCTCCAGCCGGGTCATGGCAGATTGCCTGGCTAGCCCCGCAGAGAATCGGGTTGGCCAGGGGCTCGTCTTTAAACAAATCCAAGCAGAATTTAGCCTCTTCCGCCGTAATCCCCGCCTTAGCCAGAACCTTGCCCTGCTGGTAGATCAAGCCGCCATTGTCGCCAATGAAGATCAAGTGGTCTTTGATCTCCTTGAAAAGTTCTTCATTGGTGTAGTACGGCCGGCCGCTGGCAATCACCATCTGCTGGTCCGGATGGCTCAAGACCCAGGGAGCAAATGAAGCTGGCACCTCTTTAGCGTCATTGACCAAGGTGCCATCCATGTCAGTCGCAATTAATTTGATTTTTTTCTTTTCTTCCATCTTTTTCTCCAAACTCATTTTTGCTAGCTTCTTAGACCATTATTTCATTTTTTGTAAGAGATTTCAAAGCTTTCTGCATAAAAAAAGCAGGCTCGTGCCTGCTGATATTTCTGAACTTTTAGCCATAAATATTATTGACCGCCTGCCGGTAGAGGTCGACTGACAGACCAGCCGGATCCGCGTTCTTAAGGCGAAGATATTCCTCACGTAAATCTTCCCACTGGTCCCAGTCCTTAATCGTTTCTTCCTGGATGGTCAAAAAGCGGGTATTGAAGGCTTCGCTCCACTTGCCGCCATCAGTTTTGACCAGGCGGTATTCATCCCCGTCTTCTTCCTTGATCACGGTCAAGTCTAACTTAAAGTTGACCTTGCCGCTCTTCTTGGCCCGGTGCAGGAAGGTTAAAGCCTGGCTGTTTTCCCGGCCGCCTTCGAACTTGCTGGCCAGACCCGCCTTTAAGCCTTCACTGATTTTGTTAAGCAGGGCTGCCGGATCTTCTTCAGCCGCCTTAACCAGCTTTAACTGGTAGTCCAGGTCCACCACCCCGTCGTTTTGGGTCACAAAGTTGCCGGCCGTCCCGACCGTGCTTTCCAGTTCCAGGCTGATGCCCTTTTGCCGCAAGTCCGCCAAAGCGGCGTTGACCGCGTCAACCGTCAAGTAGCGGTAGATCTTGATTTGTTCTTTCGGGATATAGCTGTACATAATGCCTCATTTCTGCTCTTTGCCAATAATCTGGTCCTTGCCCTGCTTTTTAGCCTGGTAAAGATAGTTGTCAACCTGCTGGATCAGCTGCCGCAGCTCTTCTTCATCGGCAACCGTGCCGGTGGCATGGCCGATGCTCAAGGTGGCTGGCTCTTTTAATTGCTGGTTTAGTTTAGCATATTCGCTTGGAAAAATCTGCAGTTTTTTTAGCAAAATCGCCATCTTCCAGGCCAGAAGCAATAATCAGAATTTCATCGCCGCCATAGCGGTAGCTGCGCAAGTGCTCACTCATCCAGTCTTTGTGCAAGTAGCGGCCCAATCTAGTCAAGACTAAGTCCCCGTACGCATGGCCGTAATTGTCGTTAAAACGCTTGGAATTGTCTAAATCGATCATGGCCGCGCCAACTTCTTGATTAAGGTAATTGGGGAAGTCCTCCCGCAGGGCCAGGCGGTTGTAAATGCCAGTCAGCTCGTCTGTCCGGCTGCTGACAAGAAGGGACCCGTTGGCCCGGTGCAAGATACTGCTTTTTTTCATTGGCCAATTGCCAGCTGAGGCCATGAACCTTTTTCCTGTTTCCTTTCTCTTTCATCATTATCACATCACATTTTTATTCCAACACTGTCTAAGAAATAACCTGCTGATTTTCATCCAATTCAACCGGCTTGCTGAACAAAAGGCCCTGCAGCAAGTCGCAGCCAGCTTCTTGCAAAAAGTCTCTCTGCTCTTCTGTTTCAACCCCTTCTGCCAAGACCGTCAGCCCCAGTTTATGGGCGACTTTGGCGATTTCCGGAATCAACAGCCGGTTTAACTGTCCGTCATCCAGGTGGCGGACAAAGACCATGTCGATTTTGACCAGGTCAAAGTTATAGTCGTTTAAAGCGTTGAGAGAGGAATAGCCGCTGCCGAAGTCATCCATCCAAACTTCAAAGCCGTAGGAGTGCAGCTGATCGATCTGCTCTTTCAAGCGGCTAGTATTGTTTGACAGGTCCCGCTCCGTAATTTCAATCTTGATCAAAGACCGGGAGAGACCTGCTCCGATAACCAGGTTGTTGATTTTTTCAACCAGATTAGGCATTTCAAAGTCTTCATGGGCCAGGTTAACGGAGACTGGCTTCAGGTCCAGTCCCCGCTTCTTCCACTGCTGCAATTTGGCAACCACTTCACAGAGTATGTACATGTCCAAATAATAGGTCAAGTGGTGCTTTTCAATCACCGGGATAAAGGTAGCTGGAGAAACCAGGCCCTTTTCCGGATCCTGCCAGCGGGCCAGGGCTTCATATGAGGCCGTTTTGCCGTCTTTGGCCGAGCAGATTGGCTGGAAGTAGGCCGTCAGCCAGCCTTCATCCATGGCCCGGCTGAAGTTGTTCAAAAAGTAGCTCTCTTCCAGGTCTTCTTCTTCCACTGCCGGGTCGTATTTCTTCACGTAGACCCGGCGGTCGTGGCCGATCTCCTTCATGGCCTGGTTGGCCCGGTGGGCAATCGTCATGATGTTCTGGTCATCATCCAAAATCTGGTAAAGACCAAACTGCAAGTCAACGGCTTCATTCTGGGCCAGGTTGACAAATTTTTCGTGGATTTCCTCGATCTTTTCATCGATGCCTTCAGCTGCCGTCAAGATCAAGAAACGGTCATCCTTGTTGTGGTAAACATGCCCCTCTTTGATTTCGCTAACCAAAAGCTCGCTTAATTCCCGTAAGAGTAGGTCACCCTTTTTCAAGCCATAAAGGTTGTTGTAGACGCTCATGCCGGCAATATTGAGAGTAACGCAGACCGGCTGCTTCTTGGCTAAACGCAGCTTGGCCACTTCTTCCATGCCGAAAATCTCCAGGAAACTGCGGTTGGGCAGGTTAGTCAACCGGTCCTGGTACATCTGGTCATTGGCATACTTCTGGTAGTGGGTATCTAAAATCTGGTTGTTCTTGCCGGATTCTTCCACGTCGCTGTAAAAGAAGAAGCCCAGGCTGACGCCATCAACCAGCACATGGTTGGCCCAGGAGTGGAAAATATGGTAATCCTCCATCTTTGGTGTCTTCCAGCGGAAGAAAACATCGTATTTCTCATCCGTGTGAGCCGCGAAATTTTTGCCAAAATAAGCCATCCGGCCGATATCATCGGGGTGAACAAAACCAAACATGCTCTTGTCCAGGTTAGCGATCAAGTTTTCTCGGCTGATTCGCAGCAATCTGCACAATTCATCTGTCACCAGCAAGGTCTTAGGCTTGCCGGCAATTATTTGGTAAATTGCCATGCCAGTCGGCAGCTGCTCATAGTCTTTTCTTTGCTGCTCCGTGAATTTGATTATTTCCATGGTCTTTTACTCCTGTTTTTCCGCCATCCAGCAAATTATATTTTATGCGCTTATATTTATTATAAAGTAAGAATGATTTTTCTTAAAGTTATAAAAGCATATTTCCAATAGAAACTGAAAGCGTCTTAATTTATTCTAAAAAAGAAACAAGAAATATAATTTATCGGTTATTATTTATCGCTTATATTATATTTATTATAAGTCACAATTAAAGGGCTTTCATTAACTTCTTCGACAAAAGCTCTTGCCCAGGCTTCTGTCTGGTGGTAAACTTGCAGTAAATCATTTTAATAAAAGTATAGGTTACCTTTACTTTTATGGTGTGGTTCGACGATCGCCTGTTTTTATGTCATTTTCTTTTTGTTTATATTTTTCAAGAGGTTGCAAAATGGATTCTAAAGAAATCAGTTCTAAAAACAAGGCCAGCTTCTGGTCCTTCAAGCTTTCCGCCCACGCCATGACCTTGATCCCGGCCGCCGTTGGAATCAACTATGTTGCCAAGGCCTTTGCTGAAGGGCTGAAATTGCCGGTCTGGCTGGGGTCACTGGGTACTTTCCTGGCCAGCATGCTGGCTGGTCCTGTCGCCGGGGCCATCAGCGGTTTTATCAACAATGTCATCTACGGTTTGACCCTGTCACCTGTTTCCACCGTTTACGCCTTGACCAGCATCGGGATCGGCCTGGCAGTTGCCTGGCTGAACCAGCGGGGCTTTTTCAAGCGGCCAGTTACTGTCTTGCCAGCAGCTATTTTGATTGCCCTGGTTTCAGCCTTGATCTCCACCCCGCTCAATGTCATCTTCTGGAGCGGACAGACCGGGATTGCCTGGGGAGATGCCCTCTTTGCCTCCCTGGTTGCCAAGCACGTGAACATCTGGATTGCTTCATTCCTTGATGAATTTGTTCTTGACCTTTTGGACAAGACGGTCGTCGCCTACCTGGCCTTTTTGATCTACAAGCAGCTGCCAAAGCGCCTGGTCTACTTTTTCAAGGGGACTGAAGAATGAGAAATAACGCGGAAGATCTGGCCCTGCCCGCCTGGCAGGCAGCCATTGACCCCATCAGCAAGCTGCTTTTGATCCTGCTCTTTACGCTCGCGGCTTTCACGGCTGGCAATCTGCCCAGTGCTATTATCGTCCTCGCAGCCAGCTTTATCCTGGCCCTCTTGACCAAAAATCTCCATGCCCTTTGGGGAATGTGTGCCTTCAGCCTCTTCCTCATCCTGACCATGCTTTTGATCCAGGGGCTCTTTTGGCCAGGCAACCATACCGCCGCCTTTTCCGTTGCCTCTTTGACCTTTTGCCAGGAAGGACTGGACCACGCGGCTCTCTTAGCCTGCCGAATTTTGACCATTATTTTTTCCAGCAGCTTTTTCATCCAGACAACAACAATTTCAGAAAATGCCCGCTACCTGGAAAATTCCGGTTTATCCTACCAGCAGGTCTACGTCCTCATGTCAGTCTGCTATATCCTGCCGCAGATGCAGGAAAACCTGCGCAAGATCCAGCTGGCCCAGAAGGCCCGGGGGATCGCGCCAGCCAAGTCCCTGCTCTCCCGGATCAAAAATCTCTTTCCTGTCCTTTTGCCCTTAATCGTCAAGAGCTTCCAGCAGGCCATGAACCGGTCGATCGCCCTGCAGCTGCGCGGCTATGCCAACCCTAAACGCCGGGCGGCCAGCTTGAAACAGGAATACTGGAAAGACAAATTCTGCCACCGCCTGCTCATTGCCAACTGCCTGGTCCTTTTAGGAGTGAAAGCATGTCTAATAATTTTCAACTGACCATCAGCCAGCTCAGCCTCCGCTACCTGGGCTTTGAAAATCTGGCTTTAGAAAATATTTCTGCCCAAAGCCGCGGTAAGCGGATCGGCATTATCGGCCCCAGCCATGCCGGTAAAAGCAGCCTTTTGGCCCTTTTAGCCGGGATTGCCGGGAAAATGATTCCCGCCAAGTTTTCCGGGTCAGTCCGGATCAACGGAGAAGAGCTAGAAGCTTGGAGAAGCCAGCATGAAATTGCCCTGCTTTTGCAAGACCCGGCCAGCCAGCTGTCCGGTTTAGCCGACACCGTTTACGATGAATTAGCCTTTTCCCTGCTCAACCAGGGCAAAAGCGATGAGGAAATAGAAAGTGCAGTTAAGCGGGCAGCTGACCAGCTGGATTTGACCAATCTGCTGGACCAGTCGCCAAACCAGCTTTCTGGCGGCCAGACCCAGCGGGTAGCCATCGCCACTGCCCTGGTCACTGAGCCCGACCTGCTTTTACTCGACGACCCGACCAGCCAGATGGACCCCTTGGGCCGGCAGCACTTTTTCAGCTGGCTGGAAAAACTCTCCTGCCCTTTCTTGCTCATCTCCAATGAACTTGATGATTTAGCCGACCTTTGCGATCAAATCTGGGTCTTAAAAGACGGACGCCTGCTTATGGCGGACTCTCCTCAGGAAATCTTTAGGCAGCTGGATGACCCGGCAATCGACAAGCCAGTCGCCTGGAAAATGGCCAAAAAGCTGAAGCTTAAACTCGATGGCCGCTACCCGGTCAATGCCCATGAACTAAAGGAAGCTGCCGAAAATGCAAATTAAGATTAAAAGCCTTCATTATATATACCCGGAAACGAATTTTTCCCTGGACATCCCGGACTTGACTCTTTCTCCCGGCTTGATCTGCCTGGTCGGACAAAACGGGTCCGGCAAATCCACTCTCTTGAAACTTTTGGCTGACCTCCTGCCAGCTGGGGATGCCATTAAAGCGGACGGCCAAGCCTTGTCTGAATATCTGGCCTCCGGCCGCTTGAGCAAGATCGCCTATGCCTTTCAGGATCCCAATGACCAGCTTTTCAACTCCAGCGTGGAAAAAGAACTGGCCTGGTCCATGAAGCAGGCTAAACTGCCGGAAGCCGAAATCGCCAGAAGAACGGAAGCCGCCCTTAAAGAATTCGGCCTGGCAGAATTCCGGGACTTAAACCCTTATGACCTGTCTCTTTCCGGCAAAAAATTATTGACAATCGCCTCCGCCTTAGTCCTTGACCCGGAAGTCTGCCTGCTAGACGAGCCCTTGATGAGCCTGGATTATCCTGGCCGCTGCCTGGTCACCCGCCTGCTTAAAAAGCGGCTGGCCCGGGGCAAGACCGTGATCATGATCACCCACGACATGGACTGGCTGGCCGAAAATTGCCAGGAGGTTTATGCCATGAGCCAGGGCCAGCTGGTCTACCACGGCCCCGTTCACCAGCTCTTTAGTGACCAGGAGCTTTTAGGCCGCCTGGGCCTTTTGCCAGCCAAGACCTGGCAGCTCAGCCAGCTGATCGGGCTTAAGCCGGAAGTCCTTTCGTTAAAACAAACCGGTCTCTTGGCAAAAATATCGTAAATATTTTGTATGCGCTTCATTTGGCTCTCATCTGCCTGCTTCCCTCCTAAGCCCGCCACTATAACTTTTAGTTTACTTTACCTGATTTTTTACCTAAAAATCCTCTTAAAAGCAGGTAAAATCATGCTTAATTTTATACGAAAGCGCTTGCAAAACCATCCCAGCTTTCTTACAATTAATGTGTAAGAAATGCAAAAGCAAGCAAGGAGGATGATTTTGATGCTTTTTCATCGCAGTGGGAGCAAGAAACGCAAGCATGAATTTCCGACCGCTTATTCGGTCATCATCATCGTTTTGGTACTCGTCCAGCTTTTAACCTTTTTCATCCCGGCCGGCAACTATGCCACGGTCTCTTATGACCAGTCGGCCAAGGATTTTGCCATCACCATGCCGTCCGGCAAGGTCAAGCATGAACCAGCAACGCAGAAGACCCTTAACCGCTATAAGGTCAAGATCGATGCCAAGAAATTAATCGACGGCACCATCTACAAACCGGTGGCGATTCCGGATTCCTACCAGAGAGTCAATGTCAAGAAGCCTAATTTCCGGGAAGCTGTCGTTCAGTTTTTGACTTCCCAGGTGCAAGGGATTGCCGATTCAATCGACATTATCACCTTTATCTTGATCCTCGGGGGGATCATCGGGGTTGTCTACGCCAACGGGGCCATCAACTCGGGGATGCAGGCCCTGTCTGAACATATCAAGGGCAAGCAGATTCTCTTGATCGTCATCGTTATGGGCCTGGTCGCCCTGGGCGGGACCACTTTTGGCCTGGCTGAAGAAACCATGGCCTTCTACCCGATGCTGATCCCGGTCTTCCTAGAGGCCGGCTATGACACGATGACCGTGGTCGCCACCATCTTCCTGGGCACGACTTTGGGGACTTTGGGTTCAACCATCAACCCCTTCTCAACGGTTATTGCTTCAAACACGGCCGGGGTCAACTTCGCCCGGGCCCTGCCTTTGAGAATCATCATGCTCCTGGTTTCCTTAGGTGCCGGGATGCTCTACACCATCATCTATGCTGAAAAAGTCCGCAAGGATCCAAGCAAGTCCTTGGTCTACGACCAATATGAAGAAAACAAGAAGAAGTATCTTGCTTTTGACTCACAGGCTGACAAGGGCGACTTCACCTGGCGGCAAAAGCTGACTCTGCTCACCTTCGTGGCTGGCTTTTTGGTCATGATCTGGGGCGTTCAGAGCCAAGGCTGGTACTTCACGGAAATTGCGGTCGTCTTCCTGGCCGTATCCTACCTCCTCTTCCTGGTATCTGGCTTAAGCGAGCACCGCTTTATGGAAAGCTTCGTCAATGGCGCGGCTGACCTTTTAGGGGTTGCCTTGACGGTCGGCCTGGCCCGGGCAGTCTCCATCGTGATGGATGAAAGCCACACCAGCGACACCATCATGTACTTCTTCAGCAAGCAGATTACCGGCATGAACAAGCTGGCCTTCGTCTGGGTCCTCTTCTTGATCTACATCGTCCTCGGCTTCTTCATCCAGTCTTCCTCTGGCCTGGCTGTTCTGTCCATGCCAATCATGGCTCCGCTGGCCAACATCGTCGGCGTCGACCGTGCCAGCGTGATCGATGCCTACAACTGGGGGCAGGGCTACATCGGCTTGATCGCCCCAGTCGGCTTGATCTTGATGTCCCTGGCCATGGTCAACATCAGTTTTGACCGCTGGTTTAAGTTCATCTGGAAGCAGCTGGTCATTCAGTTCGTGATCTGTCTGATCTTCCTGGGAATCGGCCTCCTGGTCTACTAAACACATTTATCGCTCCTTAAAGAAGCAAGGTAAAGGAAATTCCTTTTGCCTTGCTTTTTTGGTCAATATTTGTCTTTTTCCACTTTTACCGTTTCACGCTGTCGCGATTTTTTCAGCTTTCTTTTTTAAGGCTCTTTAATTGCTTGGTATATCTAGCTTTGTCGTTAATCTTCTGCATTTAATAGCCTTGGTGCACAAATCCTTTTTGACCATCTTTTAAGAGAAAAAGCTTGTTATTAAGGGATTGCGCCCCTTTGCCTTGTAACCGGTTAAAATGGCGTTTTAGTTTCACAGAGCCATGACAAAAAGGCTTTTTACTGGTAAAATCGCCCTAAAAGCGTTGAAAATTCGAGGTAAATTATGGAAATTCTTGATATTGTGGATAAAGAGGGCCGGCCTACCGGGCAGACCATTGAGCGCAGTGAAGCCCACCGGATTGGGGCCTGGCACCGCTGCGCCTCAGTTTGGATCATCCGGCAAAAAGCCGGCAAATGGCAAGTCCTCCTGCAGAAAAGGTCTGCCAATAAGGACTCCTACCCAGGCTGCTTTGACACCTCTTCAGCTGGCCACATTGATGCCGGGGACGAGCCCCTGGAAACCATTATCAGAGAACTGGAAGAAGAACTGGGCATCAAGAGCCAGGCGACCGACTTTACCTTTATCGGCACCTTCCACAACTGCTACGACGAGGTCTTCCACCAGGCCGAATTCAAGAACCGGGAGGTCTCCTTCGTGCATGTCTACTCTAAGCCTGTAGACGAAGCGAAATTAGTCCTGCAGAAAGAAGAAGTTTCAGCGGCTTCTTGGTTTGACCTTGATGAGGTCTGGGAGAAGGCCCAGGCCAAAGACCCGGACTTCTGCACTCCAGTAGGAGGATTAAAGCTTTTGCGGGAATACCTGCAAAAATTATAGACGGGAAAATAGAAAAGAAGAAAAGAAAGAAAAAAACTAGCTGATTTTTCAGCTAGTTTTTCTTTGCTATTTGCCTTTATTCCATCCGCCAAATGCTGATGTCAACCTTTTTCCCGCTGGCCTTGTCCAGGGTCTTGGCCCAGAGCTGCAGGGTGGTTTGGTCAGCGTACCAGACAGTATGGCTACCATATTTGAAGTAAAGGGCGCCGCTCTTTTGATCCCGGACAGCCTTGGCCTTGTATTTATTCTTAATTTTCAGTGCTTCAGGGCCCGTCACGGAAGTCACTTCATCCCCGTTAAAGTCAAAGCCCCCATTTGACAGGGCATAAGAAATCTTGCCCAAGCTGGAGAAGTCCTCGACCGTCTTCTTCAAGAACTTGTAATCTGCCTTGGGCCCGGGATTTGTCCCGTAACCATAAAGGTTGTAGCACATTACGACATATTCCGGTCCCTTAGGGAAGTTGATTTTGCTTACCGGCGTTGACGGCTCAAGGACGATCCGCAAATCCAGGCCTGCCTTCTTAGTGCGGGCATAGAGGGCTTTTTCAAAAACTATGAACTTCTTCCAAAGGCTGAGATTGTCCCGGATCTGCTCATAGTCGATTTCCACCCCGGTAAAATTGTACTTCTTGGCCAGAGCTACGACTTCCTTAGCATGCTTGTCCGCCTTTGACTTGCTGGACAGGAGGGTCTCCAAAAGGTCGGTGCTCTTGTCTGTCGTCCGGGTGTCGTTGACCACGGTCATGTAGCGCTTGATCTTGCTGGTCTTGGCCGTAGTCCGCATTTCCTTGTCCAGCTTCTTGCTGCCATCTGCTAAAAAAAGTTCATAGTTCTTGTTTTCATCGTAAAAAGCCGCGAAGGTCCCGACGGCATCGATGTTCTGGCTTTCCTTTTGAATGGTCTGCCAGGGCTTGTCCACGTCCCAGTAGACCGTCCAGGCAAACAAATCCCGGCCCTGGCTGAGTTTTGCCAAATCCCCGCTTGCTTTCTGACTGGTCTTGGTCTCAGTTTTCGTCTTAGTCTGCTTGGCCTTTTGCCCCTGGCTGCATCCCCCGACTAACAAGCCCAGGGCCACAATACTCAAAAATTTGCTGATTTTCCTCATGACTGCTCCATTCTTATCGTACAATAAAGGTGATACAAGGAGGACTGACACTTTATGCAAGAACCTAAAATTTCACCTGACCAGAGCAAGACTCTGGCCGCTACCAAATACGTCAAGCTCTATGACCTGGCTTATGAAAACGGGGTCCACTACTATGATGCTTCAAGGCGGGACAAAGACCAGCTCTTTGCCTTCAAGCAGGACCCAGAGCTTGGAAGGGCCCTGCCCGACGCGGTCTGCGCAGTCATCATCATCAAGGAAGCCGGCCAGGAAGACAAGCTCCTACTCTTTTATGAGTACCGGTATCCAGCTGGCAGCTACCTGCTCGGCGTGCCGGCTGGCTTGATTGACCCGGCCGACTTGGCCAGCCCGGATCCAATTAAAACGGCCATGATCCGTGAAATCAAGGAAGAGACCGGCTTAAGCATCGGCGAAAAGGACACGGTTGAAGTCATCAACCCCCTGGTCTTCACGGCATCGGGCTTTAGCGATGAGAGCAACGCCATTGTCAAAGCCGTCATCCACGTTGATGACTTGTCCGCCCTTAACCACAAAGGGGCTGAAGGCACCGAAGTCTTCGGCGATTTCAAACTGGTTGACAAGGAAGAGGCCCGCCGCCTGCTCAAGGAAGGCAGAGACGACTATGGCCACTACCTGCCCCTGGTTGCCTGGGCAGCCCTGTGCTACTTTGTCAGTGACCTCTGGAAATAATTGTAGCAATCCTTTGTTACATAGATATTACAAGACAAAAGCCGCGGCAGAAAATGCCGTGGCTTTTTAGCGCAGTTGTATTTTTGAAGAAGAGTTTATCAATAAGTAACCTATGTCGTCAGCCCCAAGTATGCCGTAGCGATGATCCCTAGCACAATAAAAGCAATAATGCTCCAGTAGGTCGATTTGGGCTTGTCCGGCTTGCAAAAGACGTACCGTGCCATCCTTTTCCGCCCCCCTTTAGTTATTAGAGTAAGCTAAAGAAGTAAAATCAAGTAAAAGGCTATCATTAATTTTATGTAAATTTTAGAGCAGGATGGCTATTTTTGCAAGCTGACTCTTTCTTTGGCGACCGCATTAATAAAGGCCTGGTCGTGGTCAACCAGGAGCATAGCCGGCTGCTCTTTTGCCAGCAGCTTGATCAGCTGGTCCTGGTTGAAAAGGTCCAGGTAGTTGGCCGGTTCATCCCAAAGGTAGAGGCTGGCTTCTTCAGTCAGGGACTTGGCCAGGGCCACCCGCTTCTTTTGCCCCTGGCTCATCTCCTCAATCTTTTGCTTAAAGGCTTCTCGCTCCAGGCCTAATTTTTTCAGCTGATTTAAAAAGCTCTCATAGTTCAAGCCATGTTCTTTGGCAAAAGCCGGCAAATAGCCGCGGTAACTTGACAAATCCTGCGGCAGGTAGCTTATTTTTAGCCCCGTCTGCAAGTCCCAGTCCCCCTGGCAGGTAAAATTGTTATTGCCCAAGAGCCAGGCCAAAAAGCTGCTCTTGCCGCTGCCATTTGGCCCGGTCAAAGCCACAATGCCGCGGCTGGCGATTGCTAAATTCAGCCCTTGAAACAAGGTCCTGCCGGCAATCTCTAAGCTGAGATTCCGGCCGGTAAAAAGGGTCTGGTGGTAATCGGCTTTAAAATTCAAGTTTAATGCCGGAGCCTCTTCAATATTGGACAAAAGGCCCTGCTTGGCTGCCTCTTCTTTTTCCTGCCGGCGGGCCACATTTTTAGCCCGCTTCATCACTTTAGCCGCCCGTTTGCTCAAAAATCCCTTGTCACTCAGTTCCGCCTTCCGGTCAGGCTTCATTTTCCCTTTGGCGTGGAGGCTGCTCTCTGCCTTCTGGGCATTGGCCGCTAGCTGCTTTTGACTTTTTTCCAGGCTCTTGATCTCCCGGCGCAGCTGCTGGTCTTTCTCTTGATTAGTTTGGTCTCGCTGCTTTTTGGTCGCCTGGTAACCGGTAAAATCATCCCGGTATAGGTGAATTTCCCCGTTCTCCAAGGCCAGGACATGATCGCTGACTTCTGCTAAAAATGTCCGGTCGTGGCTGACCACGATGTAGCCAGACTTAGATTTTTTCAGATAATCTGCCACCTCCTGGCGGCTGGCACCGTCTAAGTGGTTGGTCGGTTCATCCAGCAAGGGAAAAACGCCATCTTGGCTGAAGGCCAGGGCTAAAAGCAGCTTGCTCTGCTCTCCCCCGCTGAGCTGGCCAAAGGGCTGGTAGAGCAAGTCCGGACTCAAGTTGAGCCGGTTCATTTCTTTTTCCAGGCGCCAGAGTTCAAAAGTTGCTTCATCCTGCAGGCTGAAGTAAGCCGCCTCATCTTTTGGCAAAAAGCGGGGGTAGTAGGTAAAAGTCAAAGGAGACTTGACTGCCCGCTGGTCTCCCAATTGCCCGGCCAAAAGACGGAGAAAGGTCGTCTTCCCCCGGCCATTTCGGCCAACCAGGGCCAGCTTCCAGCTGGAATCCAGGTCCAAAGAGAGGTCGGTAAAGATTGCCTTAGCCTGGCTTGGGTAAGTGTAGGAAAGGTGCGTAATCTGAATTGCTGTCATAATTTATACCTCGAAAAGAAAAAAAGAGAGTCTGCACCCCTGCAATGGACAGACTCTCCGCGGCAAAAGCAGCGTCAATCTTGCAAAAGTGCATAGTAACCCCCTTGACCGCACAGCAAATAAAGCTGCTTGAATCATGATGGTTGCCTATGAAAAATGCAAGATTACAGACGCACCGCTTTCGCCTCCTTTTCGCGTAATTATTTGCCTTGTATACTAGCATAACGTGCAAAGAAGAAGCAAGCCTTTTTTACTAAAAGTTTTGCTAATATTCTAATTCTAAGGATTTTTATTTTATTTTTTATTCGTTTTATTATATTTCTCTCTGCTAAAATTTAAGTAATTTTGCTTTCTTTTTTCCGGAAAAGTTCTATAATGACCTTAACAGGAGGTATTTAAATCATGTGTACAGCAATTACTTTCGCAACTGACGACCACTACTTTGGCCGTAATTTGGACCTGGACTTTTCTTACAATGAAACAGTCACTATCACTCCAAGAAACTATGTTTTCCCAATGCGGAAAGTGCCGGACTTAAACAGCCACTACGCCATCATCGGGATGGCAACGGTTGTCGGCGACTACCCGCTTTACTATGATGCCGTTAACGAAAAGGGCCTGGGTATGGCCGGCTTGAACTTCCCGGGCAATGCCCACTACTTCCCGGACCAGGAAGGCAAGGACAACATCACTTCCTTTGAATTTATCCCATACATCCTGGGAACTTGCAAGAGCGTGGCTGAAGCCAAGGAAGCCTTGAAGAAGATCAGCATCTCAGCTGAAGAATTTTCAAAGGACTTCCCAACCAGCACCCTGCACTGGATCATCGCCGACAAGGACTCCAGCATCGTGGTTGAATCAATGGAAGACGGCCTGCACGTTTACGACAACCCAGTCGGCGTCATGACCAACAACCCGCCATTCCCAATTATGAAGTTTGCCTTGAACGACTACTACGCCCTGTCAGCTCACCGCTTGGACCACAAGTTTGCTGACGGCGTTGAATTGACTGAATACTCCCGCGGCATGAGCAGCTTAGGCCTGCCAGGCGACTTGTCCAGCAAGTCCCGCTTCGTCCGCTGCGTCTTCACCAAGTACAATAGCCTCTGCGACAAGGATGAAGCCAGCTCAGTCAACCAGTTCTTCAAGATTCTGGGCTCAGTTGAACAAGTCAAGGGCCTGTGTGAAGTTACTCCGGGTGAATACGAGTACACCATCTACTCATCCTGCATGAACCAGGAAAAGGGGATCTACTACTACACCACCTACGGCAACCCGGAAGTCCACGCCGTTGACATGCACAAGACTGACCTGGATGGCAAGGAACTGACCAGCTACAAGCTGCAAAAGGACCTGCAATTCCACTTCGACAACTAGTGCAAAAAACAGAAATTAGCTAATATACAGCAAAACCAGTCCACTGTAATCAGTGAACTGGTTTTCCTTTGCCATTTTTGCTTTATTTGTTAGTACTATCTGCTTCCGCTGGCAGGGCCGGGAAAATTACCGTAAAGGTTGATCCCTTGCCTAATTCACTTTCCAGGCGAATAGTCCCGTGGCACTGCTGAACAGCATGCTTGACAATCGACAGGCCCAGGCCCGTGCCCCCGGTCTTGCGGCTGTGGCTCTTATCTACCCGGTAGAAACGTTCAAAAATCCGGCTCTGGGCTTCCTGGGGAATCCCAATCCCAGTATCTGCCACCTGCAGGATAGCCTGGCCCCGGTGCTCTTTGACCATAATCTTGGTCTTGCCCTTTTCCTTGTTGTAGCGGATGCTGTTGTCAATCAAGTTGTAAGCAATTTCGTAAACCAGGCGGAAGTTGGCCAAGATCATGGTGTCTGACAAATCACTCTCCAGCTTGATTCCATGCCGGTCAGCCGAACTCTGCAAGGCTTCCAGGGCCTCAGTCACCGGACTCTTCAAGTTCAGCTTGATTTCTTCAAAACGCTGGTTTTCATCCAGGTGGGACAAACGGATGATATCGTCAATCAAGGTCAAAAGCTGGGCAGAAGATTCGTGGATCTTCTTGTAAAAGCCGTCCCGGTCTTCTTCTTTGACCAGGTGGTTTTCCAAAAGCTCAGCTGACCCCATGATGGACTGCAAAGGCGTCTTAAGTTCATGCGACACATTGGCCGTAAATTCCCGCCGGACCTGCTCTTCATGGTATTCTTCCGTCACGTCAACCACCAGGATCGAAGTCCCCTTCAAAATCTTGCGGCTGGTAATCGGGCTGGCGCTGATCTGAATATTGCGGCCGTTTCTTTCAACAATCCCCTCAGCATGAGCCAAGCGGCTGTTTTTATCGATGATTTCTTTGACATCGTCTGGCAAGGGATCAGTGTCATGCAGGCCTAAAAGTGAAACTACAGCCGGGTTAGACAAAAGAATCCGGTCATCCAGGTCAATCAAGATCAAGCCTTCTTGCATGGCATCTGTTACCGTCTTTAATTCCTTTTCCCGGTGGTGCAGCTGCTCCATTTGGTCAGCGATCTGCTTATTTTGGCTGTCCAGCCTGGTCAAAAGCGGCTTGATTTCATCATAAGCCTTGCTTTCCAGGGGCTTGTCCAAGTCCATTTCATTCAGCGGCTTGACGATCGTTTGCGAGATCGTCTTGGCCAGGAACCAGGACACTAAAACCGCCAAAAGCATGATCAGCAAAAGCGGCGACAAGAGCCTGAGCAGCATCCGCCAGAAGGAGTTTCTGGTGATCGCGATGCGAATGACCCCGCCGTCATTGAGCCGTTCAGCATAGTACATGGTCACGGTCGACAAGGTCGTGCTGTAGCGCTCGCTGGTCCCCGTCCCCTTCTTCATGGCTTCGGCGACTTCCTCGCGGCGGGCGTGGTTGCCCATTTTTTGGGGATTCTCTTCATTGTCGTAGAGAACCTGGCCCTTGGAATCGATCCAAGTAATCCGGTAGTTCTCCCCTTTTAAGTTCTTGAGGTACTTCTTGCCGCTGGTATTTACCCCGCTGGCCGCCAGGTCAGCCTGGGAAGCCAGGGCAGACATTTCTGTATGGTCGAAGTCAATGCTCAAGACAATCGCGCTTAAGAGCACGGCAAAGAAGAGAACCAGAGAAGTCAGTAAAAAACTTGCCCGAAATATCTTCTTAAACATTAGTCTGCTTCATGGTAGCGATAACCGACCCCGCGCACCGTTTCGATATGCTTACCAGCCTCACCCAGCTTTTGTCTCAAGGTTCTTACGTGAACGTCAACCGTGCGCGTTTCCCCGTAAAAACCAGTCTCCCAGATCTGATCCATGATTTCTTCCCGGGAAAAGACAGTTCCCGGATGAGTAATCAAGAGCTTCAGGAGTCCGTATTCTTTCAAAGTCAAATCGACTTGATGGCCATTTTCAAAAACTTCATGCCGCTTCAAGAGGATCTTGATCCCATCTTTCTCGATCTTGTCCTCCTTCTTGCGGTTGGTCCGGCGCAAAACAGCCTTGACCCGGGAAACCATTTCCATCATTCCAAAAGGCTTGGTTAAGTAGTCATCCGCCCCGGAATCCAGGTTCTTGACCTTGTCATATTCTGCCGTCTTAGCACTGGCGATAATCACCGGCAAGTCCTCAGTCGCGGAAGTCGACCGCAGCCGGTGGAGAATTTCGCTGCCGTCTTCATCAGGCAGCATCAAGTCCAAAATCACTAAATCCGGCCGGCTATTGTCCAGGGCCTTGAAAAAAGATTGTCCGTCTTCAAAGCCGCGGACCTTGAAGTTCATTGATTCCAGCGTGTACATTTCGATTTCGCGGATGCTTTCGTCGTCTTCCACGCACCAAATTTCAGTCATAAAAAAATCCCCTTAACCTTTCTTAAACTTAATTATAGTTGACAACCATAATCATTCACAAGAGTGGTCAGGGGAATTTCATGGACTTATCTGCCAGTCTTGCCGGTAGTTACAAATAAGGACCATTTAGCAATATTGACGGCGTGATCGCCGATTTTTTCAAAGTACTTCGCGACCATCATCAAATTGATCAAATATTCCGGATTACCATCCTTGTTAAAGTTATCGATCAAAAATGCCTTCGCTTTGTCAAAGCCTTCGTCGACCTGGTCATCGCGGTCGATTACGGCCTTGGCCAGTTCTACATTTTGGTTGGTCAAAGCCGTTACCGCGTCGTTGACCATGCCAGTAGCAATTTGGGACATGCTCTTCAAGTTCAGCATGTCATTTGCGACTGAGAGGTGTTCGTTAAGGACCAGGTCGCCAATGTCCGCGCCAATTTCACCGATTCTTTCAAGATCGTAGACCGCCTTCAAAGATGCACTGATTATCCGCAGGTCAGTGGCAACCGGCTGCTGCTCCATCAAAAGGCGCAGGCAGGTTTCTTCAATGTCACGCTCTGCCTTGTGAATCCGGTGGTGCAGGTTAATCGTGTCCTCTGCCTCATGGTAGTTGCCCGTAAACAGGGTGTCGGTTGATTCAGAAATGCTTTCCTTGCACAGCTGGCCAATTTCTTCCATTGCTTCATGCAAGTGATCCAGTTCCTTGTCAAATCTTGTTCTCATTTTTGGCCTCCTCTAGCCTTAACCGAACCGGCCGGTGATGTATTTTTCAGTTCTTTCATCCTTCGGCATGGAGAAGAGCTGGTCAGTTTCACCGAATTCAACCAGGTCACCCAAGAGGAAGAAGCCAGTCTTGTCAGAGATCCGCACGGCTTGCTGCATGTTGTGCGTAACGATGACGATCGTATAGTTCTTCTTCAGTTCCAAAGCTAATTCTTCAATTTTAGAGGTTGAAATCGGGTCCAGGGCACTGGTCGGTTCGTCCATCAACAATACTTCCGGCTTGACAGCCAGGGCCCGGGCGATGCAGAGCCTTTGCTGCTGACCGCCGGACAGGCCCAGGGCTGATTTCTTCAGCCGGTCCTTCAAGTCGTCCCAGATAGCTGCCTGCTTGAGGGAAGTTTCCACGATTTCGTCCAGTTCCTTCTTGTCAGTAATCCCGTGAATCCGCGGGCCGTAGGCAACGTTGTCGTAAACGCTCATCGGGAACGGGTTTGGTCTTTGAAAGACCATGCCGACTCTTTGCCGCAGGACGGTCACATCCAGGTCACCGTTATAGATGTCAGTGCCGTCCAGCTTGATCGAACCATCAATCCGGCAGCCTTCAACCAGGTCGTTCATTCTGTTAAGTGACCGCAAAAGAGTTGATTTCCCGCAGCCTGACGGGCCGATGAAGGCAGTGATTTCGTTCTTTTGGATGTGCATATTGATGTCATGCAAGGCATGAAAATCACTGTAGTACAGGTTCAGCTTTTCAATTGTAATTTTGTCTTCCATCATTAATTTCCTCCGTTATTGCGCTTGCGCATTCTGTCAGAGATACGGCGCGTAACCAAAGTGAAGAGCAGGGCCAAAACGACCAGGACTGCTGAAGTAAAGTTGGCAATCTGAGTGGCTGACGGGTTCAAGGCCCCTTCAGTTCTCATGACCCAGATGTGCAGGGACAGGGTTTCACCGCTTCGGAACGGGTTCAGCGGTGAAGTTGGCGAGGTAACCTTCCAGAAGTTCTGCCAGTTGATGTAAGTTGACTGGCCGGAAGTATACAAAAGCGCAGCGGCTTCACCGAAGCCGCGCCCGGCAGCCATGATTACCCCGGTCAAGATCTGCGGCATGGCCGCCGGAATCAAGACCTTGCGGATGGTTTCTGACTTGGTCGCGCCCAGGCCCAGGGAACCTTCCTTGTATTCCACCGGCAAGGCCCGGATGGCGTTGTTGGTTTCAGTAGTGATCAGAGGAATAGAAAGAATTGAAATCGTCAAGGCACCAGCCAGGATATTCCAGGACATCCCGGTCCACATGATGAAGGCCAAGTAGCCAAACAAGCCGATAACGATAGATGGCAGGGATGACAAGGATTCGATACTGATTTCAAAGATTGTCAGGAACTTGCCTTCCTTGGCGTATTCGGCCAGGTAAACCCCGGCCCCGATGCCGATTGGCACTGAGACCAGCAGTGAGAGGAAAACTAAGTAAATAGTGTTGAAAAACTGGTTGAAAATCCCGTTGCCGGCTGCTCCCAAGAAGTCCCACTGGAAGCCTTTCAAGCCGTCAAAGATGATGGTCAGCGTTAAGTAGAGCAGGAAGGCCAGCATAATCCAGCCGATGGCGTAGAAGATTCCCGTCATCAGCCGGTCTTTTCTTTTAGCACGGCTCATATTTATTTTTCCTTCTTTCCATTGCCAAGCTTGTGAATCAAGACGATCAAAACGATTGAGATGATGAAGAGTAAGAGGGCCATTGACCACAAAGCCAGGTTGTATTCCCCGCCCTGGGCCGTGTTACCCATGTCAGCAGCAATTGCACTGGTCAGATTGCTGGTTGGTGACAAGAGACTGGTCGCGAAGGACCGGGTCTTACCGATAACCATGGCTACGGCTAAAGCTTCACCGATGGCCCGGGCCAGACCCAAGACCACCCCGGTCAAGATACCGCCGGAAGCAGCTGGCAAAACAACCTTGCCGATGACTTGCCAGCGGGTCGCCCCTAAACCGTAAGCCCCTTCTCTGTAGCTATTCGGGACTGACTTGATGGCGTCGGCGGCGACAGTAGTGATCGTTGGGAAAATCATGATGGCCAGAACAATTGAGGCGGCCAGGACTGAGAAACCGCCCATCTTTGGGTGGAAGGCGTTTCTGATTATAGGAACCAGCTTGGTCAAGCCAAACCAGCCGTAAACAACGGATGGGATGCTGACGTAGATTTCTGTTGCCGGCCGGAAGAACTTTTCACCGATTTTTGGTGAAATTTCCGTCATGAAAACGGCTGAGCCGATCGCGAACGGCAGGCAGATGAGCAAACCCAGCAAGCAGGTTTCCAGGGAACCAACGATGTAAATGGCAGCCCCGACTTTTCCCCCGAACATGCCGGTCTTGTCAAGCGGTGCCCAGTCACTGGTAAACAGGAACTCCCAAACGCTGTGGTGTGCCTTAAGGAAGGTCTGGCTGCCTTGGTAGAGCAGGAAGGCCCCCATCAAAAGGGTCAAAGCAACGATCAAGAGGCCGCAAGCGATGTAGACCGCGCGCCAGCGCTTGTCTTTGGCAATTGCTTTTTGAACTACTTTGTTCATAATGCCTTATTTCTCCTTCTTACTTAGTATGGGTGGCTTTAGCGGCAGCCGTCAGCTTGGAGGCTACGCCGTAGCCCATGGCTTCGATCTTCTTGCCATATTCCTCGCTGAGCATCTGCTGCAAGAATGCCTTGGCCGCACCCTTTGGCCGGCCTTTAGTGTACATATGCTCATAGCTCCAAACCGTATACTTGCCATTGTAGACATTCTTCAAGCTTGGCTTAACACCGTTGATTGACACGATGCCGACTTGCGGGTCACCAGTCAAGTAGGACAGGGAAACGTAGCCGATTGAGCCGGAAACACTTTGGATCATTTGGATCAAGGTACCTGAGTCGTCAGTTTCCAGAGACTGGTTTGACTGGCTAGCGTGCTTCTTCAAAGCGTATTGCTCAAAAGTTGCCCGGGTACCTGATGAAGATGGTCTGGAAACCAGGACGATCTGGCAGTCATTGCCGCCAACCTGCTTCCAGTTGGTCACCTTGCCGGTGAAAACTTTGATCAACTGTTCAGTGGTCAGGTTCTTGACCCCGGCATCCTTGTTGATGATCGGGGCGATGGCGGTAATGGCCACTTGGTGGTCAACCAGCTTGCTGGCTGACTTCTTGTCCAGCTTTTCTTCCGCGAGCAAGTCTGAGTCCCCGATGTCGATGGTGCCGTCAGAAACCTGCTGCAGGCCTTGGCCTGACCCGCCCCCGTTAGTATTGATGACGCTGTCCGGGTTCTTGTCCATGAAAGTCTTGGCCGCGCTCTGCGCTAAAGGCAGAAGGGCAGATGACCCGGCGATGTTAACTGTCCCGGAAACTCCCTTGGTATCGGCTTCGGAGCTGCCGATGACGCAGCCGGTGACGATTGCCAGCAAAACAAGCGCAACGATGGCGACTTTGGTTTTTTTGCGTGACATGTTAATTCCTCCTTGAATTCTTACTGATTCAATCTTAATGGAGGCAAGTTAAATGCATTCAGTGATGATTGTTAAATCAATGTAAAATGCTTATTTTTGTTTAAACCAAGCCGATTTCTTAACAGAATTACAAAGTTTTCGCAAGACTCTCCTTTACTTTTTCAGTTTATTTTGCTTAATTTACCTGTTTTTTACATTGAAAAATAGAGCGCTTTCATCATTTGCCCGGTCTGCTTTACGCTAATTTTACCTTACTGGAAAATGCCGATTTAACATCCGCTTGGGACAGAAATATATGCTAAAATCTATATGTAAGCAGTTTTATTAATTAAAGATATTATTCCGAGGAAGGACACATGCTAGCCTGGTTTACAACCTTTTATGCCCGCAATCATACTTTTATCCTGCAGGAATTCTTTATCGCCTTAATTACTGATCAGTTATTCTTTAAAGAGGAAAGCATCCCCAAACGGATTGGCAAAAGCCTGGGAGCCTTCCTGCTCTCTTTAAACACATCCATGATCATGACCGTCTTCCTTTACCAAAAGCTAAGCTCATCGCTCAGCCTTAACGCCTTGAGCGACTTTTTTCTGGCAACTGGATTGATCCTCTTGCCCTTGATCCCGGTCATTTTCCTTTACCAGCGCCTAATTAACCAGAAGCAGTCCGTAGCCGTCTTCACTTACTGTCAATTTGTCATCGCCGCTGAAATTTCATCCCTTTTGGCCAATCAAAACTGGCAATGGGACTTTTTCACCATTATCTTAACCCTCTGTCTCTACTTTCTTTTTAAAAAAGAAATACGCTACATCAGCCAGGAGCAGACCGTCATCACGGAAGATAGCCGCTTCTTCTGGTCCACCATCCTCTGCATAATCCTGGTCGTCGCCCAGGCGGAATTTCCCCGCATGTTCCTTAATGGCAGCAACTCGGCGGCCCCAACGCCGATTGCCTACGTGGTCAGCTTTTTAGCGATTATTTCCTGCATCATGTATGTTGTCTTCATGAAATTCAACATCTTCAGCGTTACCCGCTATGAAAGCTACTTGAAGAAATATGATGATGATCAGCTGACTGGGGCCAAAAGCCTCCACTATTTCATGGAGCATTACGAGGAAAGCCTCAAGCAGTTTGACAAAAAACAGGAGCTAACCATTTTTTACAGCTCCCTGGTCAACCTGCATGACTACAACTTAACTAACGGCTACCAGGCCGGCAGCAATCTCTTAAAATTTATCCCAGCAGCTGCAGGAGCAGTTTCCGAAGTCAATAATTTCCCGCAATGGCGCCCACTTCATCGGCATTATTGCAAAGCAAGACGAAGGCAATTTTTCCAAGATCATTAAAGCAGTTGCGGCCCGCAGCACTGGTGAAACTTTACTCTTCAAGGTTGGCTTAGCTCCTTTCAAGCCCAGCCGGCATCTTTTGCGCCGCCAGCGCAATACTGAACTGCTGCATGGACTCGACCAAGCAGCCAGCGCCCTTCACTCGATCAAGCTGAAAAATGCCTCTATCGGCTACTATGATGACCAGCTGGCCAAAGCGGATGAAATCCGGGTTCATGTTCTGAGCGAGATCGACCAAGCCTGCCGCGACAACTGGCTCAAGATCTACTACCAGCCCTTGATCGACATCCAGACCATGAAGCTGGCTGAATGTGAGGCCCTGTCGCGCTGGATTGACCCCAAATACGGCTTCCTGTCTCCAGACAAGTTTATCCCTGCCCTGGAGGCCAACCGGGAAGTCTACAAGGTTGACTGCCACGTTTTAGAGGGCTATGGGCAAGACGCTGAGTTTTTACGAAAAAAGGAAAAAGAAATCTTCCCCATCAGCTTCAACATTTCCAGAACCGACTTAGAAGCCTTCGATATTTACCAAAAGATCGAAGACACAGTTGCTCGTTACGGGCTCGGCCGCGATCAAGTACACATCGAAATTACCGAAAGTGCCCTTAATGACAGCAGCCAGGCTATGGTTGAAGCCGTTCAGCACTTCCATGACCTGGGCTACCAAGTTTGGATGGACGACTTTGGCAGTGGCTATTCCAGCTTGAATGTTTTGAAGGACTATCACTTCGACGTGATCAAGATTGACATGGTCTTCCTCAGAAGATTTGATGACCGGTCCAAGACGATTGTCCGCAATATCTGCCAGATGGCCAAGGAATTAGGGATCAGAACCGTCTGTGAAGGGGTTGAGACTCAAGAACAGTTTGACTTCCTCAAAGAAGCCGGCTGCAACCTGGCCCAGGGCTTCCTCTTCAGCCCGCCTGTTCCTTTAGCTGACCTTTACAAAAAATGGCGCCATATTTATAGGCAGAAGAAAACCGCTAGTCGCGTGACTAGCGGTTTTAGTTTGTCAATTTTTACTTGCCAGCCGAGCCAGCAATCGCTACAAAGCAGACCAGGGCAATGATCATCAAGAGCCAGAGCACAATCTGCCAGATCAAGGCCAGGGTAATCCAGCCCTGCATCTTCTCTAGCTGTTCATCCTTCCGCTTGATAAAAAGGTAAATTGCCGGCACAATACCAAAGATTGGCCAAACATAGGCGGCAACCAGCAGAATGATCAGCCAAACATTATAGACAAAAGAATTTGAGTCCTTCATTTTTTGCTCCCCCTTTGCAAAAATCTTTTAAATCTGCCTCCAGTTTAGCAAAACTATCCATTTTTGACAATCATTCTACTTTCCCTTTTACTGTAAGTAAGCATATTCGAAGTAGTAGCTGCCGTTGTAGATCAAGCCCTTGACCTTGCTGCTGAGCATCCAGGCACTGCCGGATTGAACCAGCGGCGTAACCCCCTGGTCGGTCATCAAGATATTCTCTGCCTTGGCCAAAAGCTGCATCCGCTGGCTAGATGAAGTAACGGTCTTAGATTTGGCGATCAGCTGGTCATACTGCTTGTTTGACCACTTGCCGGAGTTGTAGCCGTTAGTTGAGGTCATGCAGTCTAGGAATGAAATTGGGTCAGCGAAGTCAGCATTCCAGCCGCTGACACAGGCTTCAAAATTGCCGCTGTCCATCTTGGCAAACTGGGACTTGGTCGGCAGGCTCTGCACCTTGACGGAGATCTGCTTGCCAAAAGCCGTTTCCAAGGCACTCTGGATGTATTCGCCAATTGCCTTTGAGCTGTCATCATCAGCCGTCAGCAAGGTGAAGGACAACTTCTTCAGCTGCAAGTCCTTGAGAGCCGCTTTAAAGGTCGTCTGAGCTGCTTCTTTATGGTAGCTGGTGATTTGCTTGGTCGTCTTGTCCTGGGCCAGCTGGGTAAAGTCCTGCCCGTCCACCTTGGTCATATCAGCCGCGGTAAAGGTCGTCGCGCCGGTAAAACCGCCGCCCAGGGTCTTGGCCAGGGCCTTCCGGTCCAAAGCCATGGAAACTGCTTGACGGAGCTTAGTACTCTTAAATTTTGCCAGCTTGGTGTTGAACTGCATGTAGGTCGTGCCGTTGTTCTTTCTGATCACGTAACCGGCCTGCTTTTGCAGGTTTTTGGCTGCCTGGGCGCTCAAGATGGCCGTATCCAGCTTGCCGTCCTGGTAAAGGTTGTAGGCCGTTGACGGTGACTTTTCAACCATGAAGTTAATCTGGGCCAGTTTGACGGCTGACTTGTTCCAGTAGTTCTTGTTCTTGACCATCTTCCAGGACAGGTTGGCTCCGGTCCAGCCTTTTTGGACAAAGGGCCCATTGAAGACCGTGGTCTTAGAAGAAGTACCGAACTTGCTGCCATATTTTTCAACCGCGCTTTGGTTTTCCGGGAAAAAGACCGGGAAGGCCAGCAAGAGCTTGAAATAAGGCAATTTATGGTCTAATTTAACCTGCAGCTTGTACTTGCCAAGAGCTTTGACGCCCAGGCTGGACGGGGCTTTTTTGCCTGCCACGATCGCGTCCGCATTCTTAATGCCGGAGAAGATATAGCTGTATTGAGACGCGGTCTTGGGATTGACCGTCCGCTGCCAGGAGTAGACGAAGTCTTTAGCGGTAACTGCCTGCCCGTTGGACCACTTGCCGTCTTTCCGTAAAGCAAAAGTCCAGGTCAGACCGTCCTTGCTTTGGGCCGCCTTAGTCGCCAGGGCTTCCTTGGCCTGGTTGTCCTTGTCTAATTGATACAGGCCTTCCATGGTGTTTTCCATCTGGGTGAAAGAAGTCACGTCCGTCGCCTTCGACGGGTCCATAGTGATGATTTCTGCCGATGTCATCCAGTTCAATACCTGCTTCTCACTTGCCCCCTTGCTTTGCCCGCAAGCTGTCAAAAGTGCCCCAGAAAATAAAACAGCAGCACCAGCCAATAAAGATTTTCCCTTGTTCAATTCCAATACCTCGCATAAACAATTAACAGTTTCCAGTTAACGATGCCATTGGCGCGAACAGAAAAATCTTACAGCCGTGCTGCTTACAGATTATTCAAGAATTTTGCTTAAGAGCAAAAGCATGATAAATATCGGCTCGCCTTACCAACGACACCGACAAGCCTGCAAGTATTTACTCTAGCTTGAGTCATGCTCTTTGCTCCTTTCTAATTAAAATCGTTCTTCCTAATATGCTTACTATACTAGCACACTTTCACCTTTATGCAAGCCTTTTGGGCAAAAAGAGGATAAAAAGCAGCTTTTTTCATTACTTTCCTGCAAACGAAAGTAAAAAAAGAGCGACTCCTCAGAGTCGCTCTAAATTATAGCGGTGATCGGGGTCGAACCGATACGTCCGTAATGGACACCAGATTTTGAGTCTGACGCGTCTGCCAATTCCGCCACACCGCCATGCTATTCTACTTGGCCGCTAAGCCTAAGGCGGGGATCGG
>Ga0214925_100255_pt1 | contig 37114 bp, 27 predicted proteins | sample Stichaenrichment_FD_168299 | JGI IMG/M metagenome (GOLD analysis project Ga0214925, IMG submission 168299) | Xylose enriched microbial communities from anaerobic bioreactor in Madison, Wisconsin, United States - 63SRT | ecosystem: Engineered > Bioreactor > Anaerobic > Unclassified | place: USA... | reverse complement strand
CTCCAGGCTGTCTGCCTCCGGCATGCTTTTTTCTGAAAGACCGTAGGATGCCAGAAGTTCAGGCAGGACCAGATTACGTTCCGGGGATGTATCCCACAGGTCTTCACGCTCCACCAGAAGAATATTCCTTTCCGGACTGTTATGCATCAGCAGTGCCTCGAAAACAGTCCAGCGATAGTTTCCATCTTCCCGTCTGACCCGGAATACACAGGATGCATACTTCCTGGGAGAGGCTTTAATCGCCCGCTCCAGATTTTTGACGTCGATAAAGTCGAGAAAACGCCGCCGGTCATTGCTGTGGACCATTTCCTCTGCATACCAGCGGAAGGATTCCCGGATGTTAATGAAGGGCTTGTCAACCTGCACATCAGGATGCGAACATTCCCGGATCTCAATGATGTCCTTTTCACGGTTTATTATATAGACACCATCATACATGGGCAGAAATTCCCGGTAAATATGGTCCAGGCGCCTCGTTTCAAGGTATCCGGAAGACTTGCTGATATTCCGGATACTTGCCGCGCCCAGCCAGAGCTCTTCTGTTCCGGAAATCTTCTTTGCTTTCAGCTGAATGTATGTTCCGTTGTCCGTATAAAACAGTGTGCAGGTTTTTCCGTCCGCTTTATTCACTGTATGCATGTAGGACAAAAGTTTATTTCGCAAGGTCGAACCGAGATTGGAAAGATATGAATTGACCCTGGATAAATCCGATTTTCCGGTTGATCTGAGCTCGTTAAAAAAAGCTTCGTTTCCGTTTATCAGACGAATATGCCTGCAGTAATCACGACACTGGAAAATTACTGCCGGACGGTCAGCCGCAATGATAATTTCTTCCGATGCGTCATAAAGCCTGGTCATTTCCGGTGTTTCAAAACGGAGATGATGCTCTGCGAGATGTGTCAGGCATTCTTCCAGCGGCAGCGGCCGTCCATAATAGTATCCCTGAATCTTTCCGCAGCCTACATTTCTCAGAAAATCAAGCTGTTCTTCTGTTTCAACACCTTCTGCAAGGGTATGAATGCCCAGCGTCTCCGCCATCATAATGACGCTTTTTATGATTTTCCGGCTTCTGTCATCAAAGTTGCGGAAGAATTCCATATCGATTTTCAGTTCATCAAAATGGAAATTATGCAGGGTATTCAGCGAAGAATACTCACTTCCAAAATCGTCCAGCCAGACTTCAATACCCGCATCATGAAACTGATCAATCAGAGACTTCAGATTTTCACGGTTCCATGCCATTACGGTTTCTGTGATTTCAACCCGGATCAGGTGGGCCGGAATCTTATGGCTTCGGACAGCCTGCATGACCATAGATACAGGGTTCATGATGTCCAGATCCAGCCTGGAAAAGTTCACGGAAATCGGAATCGCCGGCATTCCGGTATTCAGGCGGGCGCGGATCATTTCCGCGGCCCGGTTCACAACATAGGAATCCAGCCGGGAAATCAGACGGGCATCTTCCAGAATTGGGATGAAAATGTTTGGCGGAATCGTCCCATGGCTGGGATCTTCCCATCTGGCGAGCGCTTCAAATCCGCAGACTTCCTCTGTCAGTGTCCGTATAACCGGCTGCAGATAAGTTTTGATGTACCCGTTTTCAATTGCCTTGTCGAAGTTATTCAGAATATAAAGCCGCATATCCACTGCCCGCCCCATAGACTCTGTGTAGATTATATAGGAACGGGTTGCGTCTGTGCGGATAGTATCACAGGCAATTTTAGCGTAGTCAAAATGATGCATCAGGGAATTCAGGTCCTCGCCAGCTTTTGGATACACAATCCCGGCTTTCATTTCGATTCCGGGTACGTGGATCATACGATTGATTTCCTGGCAGAAAGCTTCGATTCTCGGCTCCAGATTCTTGTATTTTAATAGTGCATTGAACCTGTCTGCCGTAATATGGCCGATCAGTTCGTCTGGAAAATGTCTTCGCAATATGGCCGCAGTTTTTCTCAGAAGCTGGTCTCCTGCCTGCAGACCGAATTTGTGGTTATAGGCTTTAAAATTGGAAATGTTAAAGCAGACCGGGCAGTAACTGGCAGAAGAACCATCCGTAAGATTCTGACTTTCATCTTCTTTCGCCTGCTCGAAAAAATCGTGCATTTCAGGAAGTCCGGTTAAAGAATCTGCATGGAGAGTCTGGTGAAGATCCTCCGAACGGAAAAGCTGGACGATCCAGACCTTTCCGAGCCCTTCAACGTCAGACAGCTTTGCCGGACCTTCTGCATGACGGAAATGCCCTTTATTATTTTTATAACCAAAACTCAGATTCGAAAAGGATTCAGACATCCCCTGTTTCTGAAATAAAGAAATATAGTCTCGCTCTTCCATCATTCCACGCAGAGTCTTCCGGCACAGAGAAAAAAATTCTGTCTCAGAAGTACATTCATACATCGCCAGCAGTTCGCGGTTTGCGTAGAGCAGCGTCTCTGTTTCATCATTACTGATCAGACAGATGCCTCCGCTGACGGCGTTAAAAATATCGTTCCATTCTTTCTGATGCATGCTGTTAACCTTAATATACCGATTTTGAACAAATGTTGTGGCTCTTGGGACTGATGCAGACGGGTAATTATCTGCCTGCATCAATATTTTCAGCGGCCGCATAGTCAGTCTGCCCTCTTGGCGGGCAGATTTTGTCCGGCGGAAAATCCATGTTATCCATTACATTTACTCATGATGAACATGATAAAATGCCGTTTGTACCATACATGCTTTTAGTGTAGTCTATAGACAAAGGAAATGCAAGAGAATACCTGGCCGGAAACAAAATGGAAGATAAAATGATGAAGGAGAACAATGCAATGGAAAAACTTATGTTTGCCTGTGACTATCAGGAGGGCGCGCATCCGGCGATTATGAAGAAAATGGAGGAAACGAACCGCATTCCGCACTTCTTTACGATTATCAAGCAGCACGGCGCACTTCTGGCAAAAGGCTGGCTTCTGGGCATTCAGTTTGATGAGCTTTTCCGCGGCGGTCTTTATCAGAACATCGGAAAGGACGCTGTCCGTTACGCGGCACAGATCCAGAAGGCCCTTCTTCAGGCAGGATTCCAGCTCTACCTCGACTCTCCGACCAATCAGGTGTTCGTGACCGCAGATGATGCCCAGCTGAAGGCGCTCCATCAGTTCGCGGCGTACAGTTTCTGGGAAAAGGTGGATGAGAGTCATACAGCCATCCGCATTGCCACAAGCTGGTCCACGACGCAGGAAGAAACAGACGAACTCTGCCGCCGCATCGCAGAGATATAATCGCAGAAGATTAAAATCCACAGGACAAAATACAAACGGACAAGGGGAAATTCACAAAACATACGTTTACATTTTGCTTGACATCGAACAACTGTTTTGCTATCATTAAGACATCAGATAAAACGTCTGTTCGGAGGTGCGTCATGAAAAAAATGAGAATCGTTTCCCGTGTCCGTTTTACTATTTTTATTCTTATCCTTATGGCAGGAGTACTGGCCTTTACGACGTCTGCGATAAGTGCGTCCGGAGCGGTGAAACAGAAACTGGCAGAACATACGCAGCATCAGAAGATCGAGGTGCAGCATGGAGATACACTCTGGAGTATTGCTTCCTCACATGCGCAGAATAATCAGGACATCCGGGCCTGTGTAAACCAGATCCTGAACATCAATCATATGAAGTCTGCAGGAGACCTGAAAGCAGGTCAGAAACTCCGCGTACCGGATGAGAACAAAAGTTCTGAGAGCGCTTATAGCAATTACTAAAAACAGAAGTTCGGAGGCCCCTCCTCCATTTTCTGTTTATGATCATTCAAGTGAGTAATGTGCCTGAAGAATCCGTGCCGGCTCCGGCGGATATATAAACCAGAGCCGGCACTCACATGATTCATTTTCACCATGGCCCGGGGCAGCCCCACTGCCCTCCGGGCGCAGAAAGGCGGCAGCAGAAGCCAGGAAATCCTGTTCTTCCGCTGCCGCCTTTTCAGAATGGAAAATTATCAGCGATTCAATAAAAATGTGCCAAGCCTCCGCAGCAGATTTTCAATCCGCTGCTCCCCTGCTCTGCCTGCTGCAGCTCAGATACCTTCTGCAGGGCGCCGCAGCCCGGTCAGGTTAAATGTGCAGGAACTGCAGCAACAGCTGGGTCTTAATGCGGGATACATAATCGTCCCAGTCGATGTGTACCAGCTCTTCTGCCCTTGCGATTCTGCTCCGGACGGTATTAATGTGGACATCCAGCTTCTTGGCAGTCAGACTGAAGTTCATGTTGTTTTCCAGGTAGACTTTCAAAGTATGCAGAGTTTCCTCGTTCTTTTCATCCTTGGAAAGTTCGCGGTAATGCGCTTCCATTTCCGCGAGATCTTTCTCCGGGATGCGGATCCATGCGAGAGGCCCCAGTTCATCGTAATCCCAGATGTTTTTCTCCGGGAAAATAATTTTACCCATATGCAGGACATCCAGACATTTCTGGATGTTGTCTTTCAGTTCGGACAGAGGATGTTTTTCACGGACTGTGCTGTAACAAAGCGCTGCGTCAGGCAGGTGTTCCAGAACGATGTCCTGGAAATGCATGATTCCAGACTCCAGTGCTTTCTGGTCGACGCGGCCGGTTGGATCGTTTGGAAGACTGCATCCTTCTGAAGAAAGAAGAATAACGCCCTCGTTTTCTCCCAGGAATGCGAGACGTGCGGAACGGTGCATGGCCGAACTTCTCAGAGCGTCTAAGAATACCGGACGCGCGTTTCTGGCGCAGACATCGTGGTTCGTCTGTTTGAAGTAAACACAGATATAATCGTCATTCAGTGAAACACCTTGCGTGTTGGCCTGATAAACGAGCTGGTCTCTGTCTGCACTGTTTCCTTCCAGCAGTGTGCGGATAAAGTTTTCGAATCCGGCGCTGCCGACATTCTGGCCGACGTAGATGTTTTCATAGAGCTGCTGCAGAATCAGGTAAGCGGTTCTGAGAGAAAGCTCGTCATAATGGTCGATAAAATCTCTGGACTCTACCAGAACCAGATAGGCTTCGGTAATTCCGTTGACGGTAATCGGCGTTGTGATCCAGCTGAATCGCGGCTTTTTTCCCATATCTTCATTGATGATGCGGAAACGTTCCATATTCATGTAGTCACAGATCAGATGACGTGTGAACGGAAGTGCCGGTTTCCAGAAATCCGGGATTTCCAGCCCGAAAGTGCTGACTTCTTTCTGAAAGTTATCCGAGCTGAAATAAGCCTGATCAGAACGGATGTCGTAGAGCATTGTCGGGAAATGTGTTTCTTTTTCAACGCCCTTCAGAATATTTACGGCCTTGCGCTGTTTATAGGATTCGCTGTCTTCCGGTTCATTGATGGAATCGACGACTCCGAAGTCGCGGAAGGAACGGTCGATGACTGCCATGGTAATCTGACTGGTGACATCCTGGAAGCTTACGTAGTAAGGCATGGAAATCAAAGGAATTCCCAGCTCTTCAAACTTCTGTACTGTATCATCCGGAAGATTGTTCAGATAATGGCCGCGCTGGATCATCATCGCAGCGCAGTTCGTGATGTTTCCGTCGCGGAAAGCATCGCGGAGGCATTGCGGTTCATTCTGAAATACATAGCCGGTAGCCAGAACGAGCTCTTTTCCCGTCATCCACTGGAACGCGTCCGGTGTGTCAACCGTTACAATGCCCTGTACTTCGCGCTGAAGACCGTTTCTGCCGGCAAGCACGTGAAAGTCCTGAAAATACTCCAGGTTTAACAGATGTTGTACTTGAATTCCCATAGTTCACCTTACTCCCTGTTTATTATTTTTCTCAAAAAAACACTGCAAGCGTATGTCCGCCTGCAGTGTTCAGCGTTAACGTTATTATTTATCTACAATCGGAACCGGTGTTTCGTCAACGGCATCCAGATTATTGATATATTTCTTCGTCTCTTCCACAATTACTCCGGAGAGGAGCAGAACCGCGATCAGGTTCGGGATTGCCATCAGAGCGTTCAGAATATCCGCGATCTGCCATACCAGATCCAGCTCTACAACCGGTGCGATGCAGGCTACTACACAGTACAGAATTCTGTACGGGATCAGCAGCTTCTTACCGCCGACGTACTCAACACAGCGCTCTCCGTAATATGCCCATCCGAGGATGGTAGAGTATGCGAATGTGATGATTCCCAGTGTCAGGATGATCGGTCCGATTACCGGAATCTGTGCAAATGCCAGAGATGTCAGAACTCCTCCGTTTGCGACGTTCTGCATGTTGATCTGCGGGTTCTTCATGATGGTAGATACCAGAACCAGTCCGGTCATTGCGCAGATGACAACGGTATCCCAGAATGTACCGGTAGAAGATACCAGAGCCTGACGAACAGGGTTCTTGGTTCTGGCTGCTGCAGCTGCGATAGGTGCAGATCCGAGTCCTGACTCGTTGGAGAACAGTCCTCTTGCAACTCCGTACTGCATCGCGTAGCGGATGCCTCCGCCGACCAGTCCGCCTGCAACGGATCCCTTGGTGAATGCGAGTGTGAAAATCGCTTTCAGTGCAGGAATCAGAAAATCGTGGTTCATGCACAGAATGATGATACATCCTGCAACATAGAAGATGGCCATGAACGGAACCAGCTTTTCACATACCGATGCGATGGCTTTGATTCCGACGAAGATAACGATCGCAGTCAGAATCGAGATGACCAGTCCGACAGCAATGTACGGAATATGGAAGTTTTCATGCGCTACTGTTGCGATTGCGTTAACCTGTGTAGCACAGCCAATTCCGAAAGATGCGCAGCCTGCGAACACTGCGAAGCACATGCCGGCGATCTTACCGAATTTTTTCCATTTCAGTCCGCGGGACAGTGCGTACATCGCTCCGCCCTGCATACGTCCGTCGGACGTCTTCACTCTGTATTTAACAGCGATCAGGGATTCAGAATATTTGGTTGCGATTCCGAATACACCGGTCAGCCAGCACCAGAGCACTGCTCCAGGGCCTCCCAGTGCAATCGCGGTTCCTACACCGACGATATTTCCGGTACCGATGGTTGCGGCCAGTGCCGTGGCCAGCGCACCGAACTGTGAAACCTCACCCTCTGAATCAGGGTCCTTGGTAACCGATAATTTAATTCCTTTACCGATTGTCTTTCTCTGGATAAATCTCGTACGAACTGTCATAAAAATATGAGTTCCGAGAAGCAGAATAATCATCCACCATCCCCAGACGAAAGAATCGGCCTGTCCTATAAATTTAGCCATATGCCCTCCTTTTGTCCGATCATTAAAAAAGCTGTTTTTATTATATGTCAGGCACAAATAAATTTCAATCCTTTTGTAGAAAATATTATCCGAAATCACCATGTATTTTTGTATTTTATTGAATACCACTCATAAATATATTGTATACACGATTAATATTCACTTTTTACATAAAAGAATTGCTGAAAAAAAGAATAAAAAAGAACATATCTGCATTTTCGCTGCAGATATGTTCTGATGTAAATACAGCTTCCTGATTTTTCGTTTGTGATTTGAAACAAAATTTATTATCCCGTCTATGAAATCTTCTGGTAAAGCTGATCAATAAAACGATTTAAAGTTTTTCTCTTAATGAAGCAGATCAGTATGATCATCAGTACGGCCACTCCGAGCACTGCCATTACCTTATAGTTCCGGTCGTAGTACATGGCGCCGAAGATCAGGCTCCCCAGCATACCTGGTGTCCTTCCGATCAGGGACAGCAGGATGAAGGGTCTGGCTTTCATGTCTGATATCCCGGCAATGTAGCAGCAGATATCCTTTGGTGTACCCGGAATCAGATACATGAAGAAGGTTGCGATGTAGGCTTTTTCGCTGTTCATCATTTTCCTGTATTTTTCAAGTTTATCTGGCTTGATGAACAGAGAAAGGGCGTCTTCGCCAAGAAACTTTGCCACATAATAGGTGATCCCTGTACCTAGTGCAGCGCCTCCAATAGAAAGCAGCAGCCCCGGAATCACGCCGAACAGGTATCCGGCGGCAAACTGGAAGACTTCTCCCGGCAGAAAACTGACCAGAATCTGCAGGATCTGCGCGACGATATAGATGAGATAACTCTTCCCCTTATAGACACGCAGATAGTGAACGATCGTGGAAAAAGATTTCATGTCTGTGATGATGTGCCGCTGGCAGAATAATATATATGCCGGAATTCCAATCAGTATGCCGATCAGAATCAGCATTTTCAGAATGGCTGCAGCCTTTCTTCTGCCCGTCAGCCTGACCGCAGAAGATGCAGAGGAGGAAGCCTCAGCGGCAGCTCTCCCCTGCTCTTTTTCTTTCCCGTCTTTCCTATTTTCTTTATGATCCGCTTTGAAGGTCTTTTCATCCAGAGAGTGTTCTGATGCATGATTCTTCTCCGGAGATGCAGATTCTGACGTCATTTTTTTATGTTTCATCAGTCTTCCGCCTTCTTTCAAGTTATCTTATATCTAGCTGAGACTTCCGGTCCGGATACTGCGTGACAGATGCAGACAGTCCCGCATATGCCGGCCGGGTTTCTCCTTGCGCGGGTTAATTTTGTCCTTCTGGAATCTGTACCAGACCATCGTGCAGAAGCCGGCTCAGGGACATCATTACGCCCAGCTTGGAATGTTCGTAGGTCAGACCGCCCTGGAAGTAGACGATGTACGGCGGGCGGATCGGTGCGTCTGCGGACAGTTCGATGGAGGAACCCTGCACGAATGCGCCTGCCGCCATGACGACCTGATCTTCGTAGCCCGGCATATCCCACGGCTCCGGGGAAACGTAGGAATCTACCGCGGCTGCTGCCTGCACGCCCTGACAGAAGGCAACGACGGCTTCCGGTGATCCCAGTTTCACGCTCTGGATAATGTCGCTTCTGACATCCGTCAGGGACGGGCAGATCTCATATCCCAGATCATGGTAGACCTGACCGCAGAGAATCGCGCCTTTTGCGGCGTTTACGGTGACAGCCGGCGCTTCAAACAGGCCCTGCAGGATGGTTCTGGACTGGCCGAACATCAAGCCGCACTCTCCGCCGATTCCCGGGCAGGTTAACCTGTATGAGATACGGTCCACCAATTCTTTTCTGCCGACAACGTATCCGCCGGAAAGCGCCAGGCCGCCGCCCGGGTTCTTTATGAGGGATCCGGCCATGATGTCGGTGCCCACGTCGGTCGGTTCCAGGGTGTCCAGAAATTCTCCGTAGCAGTTGTCGGCCATGGTGATGATGTCCGGGCGGACGCTGTGGACGGCCTCATTGAAGGCTCTGACCTGGTCGATACCGATTGCCTTTCTCCAGGAATAGCCGGTGGAGCGCTGGATGCAGCACATCTTCGTGTTCGGCTTGATGGCTTTCTTCACGCCCTCCAGATCGATGCTTCCATCCGGAAGAAGATCCACCTGGTCGTACTGGATGCCGAAATCCTTCAGGGATCCCATGCCTTCGCCGCGGATGCCGATGACGTCTTCCAGAGTGTCGTAAGGGCCGCCGCTGCAGTAGATCAGTTCATCGCCCGGGCGGAGAATACCCTGCAGGGTGATGGCAAGCGCGTGAGTTCCGTTTACGATCTGCGTCCTGACCAGAGCGGCTTCTGTATGGAACACATCGGAGTAAACCTTTTCAATGCCTTCGCGGCCCGGGTCGTCATAGCCGTAGCCGGTGTTCCAGTTGAAGTGCATGTCACTGATATTGTTTTTCTGGAATGCGGAGACCACCTTATACTGGTTGTATTCCCGGATGCGGTCCAGCGTCTTGAAGCGGTCTTTGACCTTTTTTTCGGCCTTTTCCGTCCAGTCCACGGCACGGGGATCCATGCCGAACTGAGTTTTCAGTATGTGATCGATGGATCTGCGCATTCCTTCGCTGCTGACACGTTCTTCTCTGCTGCTATTATTCATGTTAATAATTTCCTTCCCTCTTCTCGTTTTCTTAAACCATGCAGGCGCTATGGTTTACTATAATAAAATCATGTTAATAAACATGGTTTCTTATCTGTTATACCGGTCAGAATCGATCAGCTGCTGTTCATCCGTTTTATGGGCATATTCCTCCGATTCTTTCCGCTCTTCTTCCCATTCCATGCCCTTGACCAGGTCGCGGCGGACATGCTCCTTCCGCCGTGCGTAAAGCTGGGTCGTGGTGACCTGATCGTGATCCAGCAGCGCCGCAACGTCGTAAATCGAATTTCCCCGCCCAATCAGGCTGGTCGCCGCCGTCGCCCTGAGTTTATGCGGGCTGTAGCCGGTCCGCCGGCTGGTGTGCATGGCAATGGAGGTGTATTTTTTCACGCAGGAACGGATCTGCCGCCCGGTCATCCGGTGATTCTGAAGCGACAGGAACAGGGCATCCCGGTCTTCCTCGTTCAGAAGCTCGTCGTCCGGCCGTTCCTCATTCAGATATTCCTTAATGACCTCCTCCGCCGACCGGTTGAGAGGCATAACCGATTCCTTTCCGCGCTTTCTGTAAATCTTGAACTCTCCGCGGTCAAAGTTAAAGGAACTTACATTCAGCTGCTGAAGTTCACTGAGTCTCAGGCCGTAGGTCAGAAAGAGGACCAGAATCGCCTTGTCTCTCCTTTTGGTCTTCTCCCAGTAGCTTTTCTCGTGATTCGTCAGCCCCTCGCCGGTGGTCACCGCGTCCAGCATGATCATGACTTCATCATCGTTCAGCGCCTTCACCTCGCGCTCTCCCGCCTTCTGCACCCGGATCGGGTTGAATCCGTCCGTTATGTTCTTCTCCAGCAGGCCGTCCCGGTAAAGCTGCTTGAAGAGCACAGAAAGCGAGGACTTCTTGCGGGCCAGCGTGTAATTCCCGTTCTCATAGATGTAGACGTGATCGCCGTGCTGGACCTTATACTGCCGGCACCAGTTCAGGAACTCGTTGACGTCCTGCGCGCGGATCTGCCGAAACTCCTCCAGCGTGACCTTCGACGTATCCTCCGCCTTCGTGAAATCCGTTACATTGACCAGATACAGGAAGAAAAAGTGAATGTCCTGCAGATAAGCCAGCTGGGTAGCCGGAAGCACATTTCCGCGCAGATAGATGAAAAATCCGCGCATCCACTGCGGAAGCTCATTCTCCATCCGTTCGCTTTCCAGAAACAGTTCTTTTTCCTTCTCGACCACGTTATCCGGCCGGTCCGTCTTATTATGTATCTTTACCGGCTGCATTCTTCTTCCTCCTTTCTTTTTCTGATTCGACAAAATTTACCCGGGCAAGTGGACTCCTGCCTGCCGGAACAGGCATCGTCCTCGCGGAAATCAATTCTGTCCCGCACTTTTCTTTCCAAGAAACGCATCCGTCTCCCGGTAAATCGCATCAAGACAATCATCTTCCGTCTCATAACTGCTGATGTTGAACCAGTGCATGTCTTTATAGCGCCGGAACCAGGTCATCTGCCGCTTGGCAAAATGCCTTGTGTTCTTCTTGATGAGATCGACGGCTTCATCCAGTGGATACTCTCCTTTCAAATACCCTATAATTTCTTTATACCCGATTCCTTTCATGGAAATATGCTCTTCCTGAAGGCCCATGTTAAGGAGACTCTTCACTTCATCCAGAAGGCCGGCGTCCATCAGAAGGTCCACCCGGAGGTTGATCCGGTCGTAGAGCTCCTGACGGTCCCTTTCCAGACCGATCAGAAAAAAATCGTAATGCGGGTTTCGCTTCGGATCCCTGGAGAAATCACGCCATTTTCCGCCGTTTTCCGCGATTTCGATGGCGCGGATCACGCGTTTCAGGTTGTTTGGATGGATGTGCGCGGCGGCGTCTGCATCCAGAGTCTCAAGTTTCTGGTGCAGGGCCTCCTTTCCGTGTTCCCTGGCATAGTCTTCCAGTTCCTTCCTGCGTGCCCGATTTTCCGGCGGGCGGCTGAAATCCAGGTCATAGACGAGGCCGTCCAGGTAAAGGCCGGTGCCGCCTGCAACAACCGGAAGAAGGCCGCGCTGCGCGATGTCCGCTATGCAGGGCTTTGCCAGTTCTGCATAGCGCGCCGCAGAGAACGGCTCTCTCGGGTCAATGCAGTCGATCAGGTGGTGAACGGCCTGCTTCTGCTCTTCCGGAGTCGGTTTTGCGGATCCGATGTCCATGTATTTATAGAGCTGCATGGAATCGCAGGAGACGATCTCTCCGTGGAACTGATTCGCGATTTTTATGGCGTAATGCGTTTTACCTACAGCCGTCGGTCCGCAGACTGCAATGACTTTCTGCCTGATACTCATGATTCCTCCCGGGATTTTTTCTGATAAGTATTGATCATTCTATCGGTTTTCCGCTGGATTATCTCAAATGAATAGGGCTGCTCTTTCGCAGCCCATACTTAAAATTTATTATATCATTTTTCTGCTCTCTGCGCTACTTTCTCCGCGGCCAGACAGAATTACTGAATCCGCTTGAAGAACTTTTCCAGGTCGCGCCGTGTGAAGCGGATAAAGGTCGGCCGGCCGTGCGGACAGCTGAAAGGATTCTTACACTGTGACAGCTGATGAATCAGCGCCTGCATTTCTGCATCCGTCAGCTTTTCATGTGCCTTGACGGCCCGCTTGCAGGACCTGGTAATCAGCTTGTCGATGACGATGTTATTTTTCATCTGATCTGCCCGTCCCGGGTCGGCTCCTGTCTGGTCCAGAAAATCTTTTGCAAAATCCTCCGCCTCGGAAATGGACATGAAGGCCGGGATTTCGCTGATTTTATAAGTATCGGGACCAAAGCCTTCAATCGTGTATCCCATATCTTCGAGAGGATGCCGCCAGGAAGCTTCCGCGGCCGTAACGGCAGGCTCCGTATCCAGAATAATCGGCGTCAGGATCGGCTGGCGGACTTTCTTTTCCGTCAGATAGGCACCGACCAGTTCTTCATAGAAACAGCGTTCGTGGGCCGCATGCTGGTCGAAGAGATAGAATCCATCCGGACCTTCGGCCATGATGTAGGTATTGAAAATACAGCCCTTTAATGTCAGGTCGGAAAAGGAAAACGGCGCCGGACCTTCCGGCTGCAGGTCAAAATCCAGAAGCGGATCCTGAGACTTTTCTTTCTTCGTGGACGCCGCGTCCGCAGAATTCTTCTCCTGCTTTTCAATCTGCTCTTCTTTTTCTTTCCGTCTTTTCTGGAGAATCTCTTTCAGATCCAGCTGGGAGGCGTAATTCTGCCAGGATTTCAGGGCGGCAGAATCTCCTGCCTTTTCATATTTTCCGTTTTCTGAACCGGAAGAACTCCGTGAATTCTGTGGACCGGCCTTCTGACTGCTGCCTTTTTCTCCGGTAGATACGGAGAAACTCTCCTGAACGTTGTCTGCAGTGGAATGAAGGTCAGTCTGCCCGGGCCGTCCGCTGCCAGAAGACCCGTCAGAAAACATATTTCCCTGTGTCATACTTTTGTATGACTCTGATGTGCCCTCCTGCCTTAGATAGTAGTCCTGCACATCGACGGCGGCGTCCAGTGTCGCAAGTGTCTGCTTTACAGCGTGTGTCACGGCATCCTGAATCATCCTGTCATCGTGGAAGCGGACTTCCTTCTTGCTCGGGTGGATGTTGACGTCCAGACTGCCCGGATCGCTCTCCACGAGGAGAAAGATGACCGGATAGCGCCCGTCGAACATCCTCCGTTTATAACCTTCCGTCACTCCGCGCTCTAAAACTCTGCTCTTTACGACTCTGCCGTTCACGAAATAGGTCTGATTCCGGCGGCTGGGCCGGGTCAGGGACGGCCGGGAAATGCAGCCGCTGATGCGGATGCCGTTTTCCTCGTATTTCAACGGAATGAGGTGTTCATAGTCTTTCTGGTGGTAAACGGAGATGATCGTCTCCTTCAGATTTCCGCTTCCGGATGTTGCAAAGACCAGACGCCCGGAATTGACGACCTGAAAGCGGATTTTACAGTAGGCGATGGCAAGCTCAGAAAGCAGTTCAATGATGCGGCCGCTTTCTGCAGAATCGGATTTCAGAAACTGTTTTCTGGCAGGAGTGTTGTAAAAGAGGTCGCTGACGACCATGGAGGTTCCCACCGGGCAGCCGACCGGGTCATTGCTCAGAACTCTTCCTCCGTGAAGAACGACTTTTCTTCCGGCAGCAGAACCTTCTGTTCTGGTGATCAGGGTGGTTCTGGTCACAGCCGCGATGCTGGCCAGAGCTTCTCCGCGGAATCCCAGACTTTCAATGGAATCCAGATCTTCTGCCTTCTGAATTTTACTGGTGGCGTGGCGGAGGAAAGCGGTTTCCGTTTCTCCAGAAGGAATTCCGCAGCCGTCGTCCGTCACCCTCATGTATTCCTTGCCGCCGTGGCGGATTTCTACCGTAATTGCAGAGGCTCCGGCGTCGATAGAGTTTTCCACCAGCTCCTTGATCACGGAAACCGGGCGGTCGATGACCTCTCCGGCCGCGATCTTGTCCGATACGTTTTTATCTAAAACCTGAATCAAATGCTTATTCCTTTCTGCGTTTTTCTGATCAGGCCGGCGTGAAATTTCCTTTCATCCGGCTTGTATGCATAGAGCACTGTCTGATTCTCTAGTCCTCTTCTTCCGCCAGTTTCTGCAGGATTTCCAGCTCATGGATGGCCTGGGAAGGCGTGATTTCCATGAGGTTGAGTTTGCGGATGCGGTCCAGTGCCGGGTTCAGCGGGCCGCTGAAGAGGCTCAGCTGAATGCCGGATCCAGCTGAATTTTTCTGATTTTCTTCTTTTTTCGCAGGCTTTCCTTCTTCCACGGACCTGTTTTTATCCCATGCACGAACAGATGTTTCCAATGCTCCCTCTTGCACAGCTGAAGCTTTTGCCGCCTGAGAAATCTCTGGCGCGCCGGAGTCATCGGACGCTGCAGACAGAATCTGTTCTTCCGCATCCTGCTCCCCGCCTTCCAGCTGAGAAAGCTTCTCCTCTGCGTCCTGAAGCAGGGCCTCCGGAACGCCGGCAAGTCTTGCCACATGAATACCGTAGCTCCTGCTGGCTGATCCCCTGACGATCTTATGCAGGAAGACGATTTTTCCTTCTTCTTCCAGCACGTCGATATTATAATTCTTCACGCCCTGAATCTGGTCCTCGAGAACCGTAAGTTCGTGATAATGCGTCGCGAACATGGTCCGGATCCGGCGTTCATCGCAGCAGAGATATTCCACCACTGCCCAGGCGATGGAAAGTCCGTCGTAGGTGCTGGTTCCCCGGCCGATTTCATCCAGGATGATCAGGCTCCTTGCCGTGGCGTGGCGGAGAATATAGGCCAGCTCGCTCATTTCCACGAAGAAGGTCGACTGCCCCTGGGCCAGATTATCCGACGCGCCGATGCGGGTGAAAATCCGGTCCACTACGCCGATGTGGGCGGACTCTGCCGGCACAAAGCATCCGATCTGCGCCATCAGCACGATCAGCGCCGTCTGCCTCATATAGGTTGATTTTCCGGACATATTCGGGCCGGTGATGATCATCATGGAAGAATCGCTCTCATTCATTTCCGTGTCATTGGACACGAACAGGCCCTTTTCCGTCGTCTGCTCGATGACCGGATGGCGCCCGCCCTGAATATCCAGAACGTCGCTGTCGTCTACCTCAGGCCGGATATAGCCATAGCGAAGACTCACATTGGCGAAATTGCAGAGAACGTCCAGCTGGGCAATCGCCTGTGACGTTCTCTGGATCTCCCGGATCCACTGCTCGATCTCATGCCGCAGGTCCGTAAACAGCGTGTACTCCAGATCATTGATCTGCCCTTCCGCATTCAGTACTACGCCCTCCTGCTCCTTCAGTTCCGGGATGATGAAGCGCTCCGCGCCTACCAGGGTCTGTTTTCTGATATAGTCCTCCGGGACCTGATCCAGATTGGAGCGGCTGACTTCGATGTAGTAGCCGAACACCTTGTTATAGCCCACCTTCAGGTGCGTAATGCCTGTTCGCTCCTTCTCTCTTCCTTCAAGCCCTGCGATCCAGGCTTTTGCGTCCTTGATGGAGTCCTTCATCTGGTCCAGCTGCTCAGAATATCCCCGGCGGATCAGTCCGCCTTCCTTAATGACGGCCGGAGGGTCTTCCACAATGGCCTGCTCAATCTTATCGTGAATTCCGCCAAGATCCGCCATACTGTCTTTCAGTTCATTCAGAAGAGCACTCTCTGCGTCCGCCAGAGCCGCCTTGATCTGCGGCAGCGCGCCGATGGAGTTTTTCAGCGCGATCATGTCCTTACCGTTGGCATTTCCGGAAGCGATTCTTCCCGTCAGACGTTCGAAATCATAGACATGCTTCAGAGATTCACGGATGTCCCCCATCATTACAGGATGATCCGCAATTTCCTGCACCGCGTCCAGGCGGCTGTTGATGCGTTCTGTATCATTCAGAGGCTCTCTCAGCCAGTGCTTCAGCATGCGCGCTCCCATGGCCGTGCCCGTCTTATTCAGAATCCCCAGAAGCGACCCCGCCGTCCTCTTGTCATACAGAGTTTCCGTAATCTCCAGATTTCGGATCGTCGCCTTATCCAGCGACATCCGTCCGCCGATTTCATAGAAACGGCAGTCCGTGATCTGTTTCAGCCCCTGCTTCTGGGTTTCAATCAGGTAGGACAAAAGAGTACCGACCGCAAGGATACAATGCGTTCTGTCGTTCAGGCCTAATGCTGTCAGCGAACCGTCTCCGAACTGCGCGCGGATGGTTTCTTCCGCCGCAGAAAGGGAAATTTCCTCCGGATAGGGGCTGATGAAGGCTCCGGTCAGATGCTCCGCCTCCTTGGGATCGTGTTCCTTTAACAATTCTTTATTGGCCAGAATCTCTCTCGGAGAGATGCGGACCAGTTCATTCAGAAGATCCTCATAGAGTCCAAATTTCCCGATCTGCTCCGTAACGGCCAGTTCGCCGGTTGAAATGTCACAGTAGGCGACGGACATTCCCTGGCTGTCCATGTAGACGCAGGCCAGATAGTTATTCTCATCATCTTTCAGAATCTGTTCAGACGTCACGGTTCCCGGAGTGACCACGCGGATGACGCCGCGTTTTACCATTCCTTTGGTTTTGGCCGGGTCTTCCAGCTGCTCGCAGATCGCCACTTTATAGCCCATCTCTACAAGGCGTGCTGTATAACTGTCTGCGGCATGAAAAGGGACGCCGCACATCGGCGCCCTTTCCGGAAGCCCGCATCTCTTTCCGGTCAGGGTCAGTTCCAATAATCTTGACACGAGTTTGGCGTCGTCAAAGAACATTTCATAGAAATCACCGAGACGGAAAAACAGAATACAGTCCGGATACTGTTTATGAATGTCTAGATATTGCTGCATCATCGGTGATAAAGCCATGTATTCTCTCCTCTTCGTTTTCTCTGTGCTGATTGTATGTTTATACCCATTTCCCGAAGCTTTTCTTGTGGTAAGATATATTTAATTCGTTTTCTCTGCAAGGCAGTCAGAACCAATCCCAGATGAATATTTCATGGAAGGATTGGTTCTGTATCTTCTTGCTGTGTGATTTTTGTCTGAATTGATTATACTCCGGAATCCCGCATCGCGTCAAAATCTGTGTAGTACATGCAGTCGTCCTGCGCCTTCGCCTTATACATGTACTGATCCGCGCGGTCGATAAGGGAGTCGAGGTCATCACTGTCTCTGACAGCGGTAATGCCCAGCGACAGTGTAACATTCAGCGTATCCCCTGCCCGCGAGGTCGTGGAAAGCGATTCGGAAATATGACTGATCCGCTCTGCGATGGCGAGCATATCCTCCGGATGCTGAATCTTCGCGACGGCGAGGAATTCATCCCCGCCCCAGCGTCCGAAAATATCGGATTTTCTTAATGTGCCGGATACGGCATCGCCGAAGGATTTCAGCACACGGTCGCCTGCATCGTGTCCGTAGGTGTTATTAAAGGCGTGGAATTCATCCAGATCAACGAACAGTACGGCAAATGGTGTGTGGAAATTCCGAAACTCAGAAAGCTTGTATTTCAGAAAACTCTCCATGTAGCGGCGGCCGTGAAGTCCGGATACCGGATCGTGCGTTGCGGCGTCGTAGAGACTCTTCACCATATCTTCGCTGTAATGTTCAGGGGTGACACGCTCGAACAGCTCTGCCGCAGCAACAATCCGGCCGTCCTTTCCTTTGATCGGAACGAGCATGGTGTCCAGCAGAATCCGGTAGTTGTCCTTATGCAGGGCCCACATTTTTCTTTTATCGGTCTCGCCCGTCTCGATGGAACGAAGGAGCGGGCAGAGCAGTTCGCAGAGCGGCATGCCGTTCTTATCCATGTGGGACAGGCAGGTTTCCGGGCAGGTCTTGTCAATCATTTCTTCCTTATGGTAGCCGGTAATTTCTTCTGCCGCATGGTTCCAGTAGATGATCGTTCTGTCCGGCCTGACGATATAGGCGCCGACCGGAAGGTGATCCATAATGTAATGGAAGTTCTGGTCAGACAGGATATCGGAATTTCCTGCATTTGTGTTGATTTCCGGCCTGCCCGCTTCCGGTGCCTCTGCATGCACCAGGCTGTCGAACATGAGTTTTTCCATACTGGTGGATTCTGAAGCGTATCCAATCTTAAACTGCGGGAACAGGGTACAGTTCAGTCCGTCGATGCCGCGGATGCCCTGCAGTTTATCCCGCACAGCGTTTGCAAGATGATAGACAGCCCTTTTATTGCTGTACTGAAGCAGCAGGATAAACTGGCCGGCAGAGATATGTCCGACGGTTCCTCGGTTTTTCATGACATCCAGAACAGCGTTTGCCGATGCCCGCAGAATCTTTTTATTAAAATCGTCTCCATAGGCCTGCAGAAGTCGTGGAATCTCTGGAATATTAACAGCAATTACAGCAAAATCTTTTCCGCGCATCCGGTAATTATCCGAATACCAGGTCAGTGCTTCCATGATTCCTCTGGTATTATTTAGTCCTGTAACCGGATCTATAATCGGAATCAGGTCTGCTTTTCCGTTTGCCTGATTTAATTCATCCGCGTCGATGAAGAATCCTGCAAGACCGATGATTTCTCCGCCTTTGTAGAGCGGATGCTTCGTGGCCATGATATTTCGGTTAATTCCACGGGAAATACATTTTCCCGGATAGTATTTGGAAGTTTTTCCGCTTCTCAGGACATCGTATTCCTCGTTTTTATAGGTATCCTCATCGACATGCCAGGCCATGTCTTCATCGGTCTTTCCGATAATGTCATTGACAGAATCCAGACCATAGTAGTCGAGGAAACTCTGGCTTGCGCCTAAGAAACGACGGTGAATATCCTTCCAGAAAAAGTTCAGGGTAGAATGCTGCACCATGTTGTCCCAGAGAAGTGCTTTCTCTTTTGTGATATCATCCGCGGCTTCATCGGAATAGGAAGACTGATACTGAAGACCGGTCGTTTCATTTTCAGAGCGGAGAACAATATCTACGTCTTTCGTGTCAATCGTCCGGACTGTCATCAGGGCGACATCTGCCTTTATCTTCGGAATCCTCATGAAGGCGTATTCTTTCCAGACATAATTCCCGGTGTCTTCTCTGGTACGGAAAAATGCGCGGAGCATACTGCGTTCGGATTCAGAAATTCTCTTCGACAGTGTCTCGGGATCAGAGAAGGCGGTAAAACGTTCATAATCTCTTGGATAAATTCTTTCTTTTGCATAGCGGAAGAATTTCAGTCGGAGATCAAACGTGGAATGTTCCTGTCCGGTGTCCAGAACGACATGGCGGATTTGATTTCCCTTGATGTCGATCAGCATCACATCGTCATAAATATAGTACAGGTTTTCCAGCAGAATCGATGTCTGGGACAGATTACGTGTACTTGTAATATTATCCAGACTTGCTGCGAACAGGGTCCTGCCTCCGCATTCCGCCAGCTTTCTGGTCTTCATCCGCATGAACTGGTCCTGACTCGGGTAGTCAAAGGTTTGTTCTTTGCTCGTCGTTGCGGCGTAATTTGCAGCAAGGTGAAAGGCTCTTCCAAATGGAGTCTTAGATGTGTTCGTTTCATTTTCGCAGGCAGAAAGAGATTCTGTTCCCCCGCTTTTCAGAGCCTCTATAAATTTATCATTGGCAAACAGAAAATGCAGCTTATGTCCGTCATATTCCGTAATCGCCAGGGATAAATCGGTGTTGAATTTTACTTCTCCGAGCGCATCAAAATAGTTTCTCCAGCAGCGCTGTTCAACAGGAATGTGGCGGTTGACACAGTTCTGCATACATTCCTCGTAGGGCATCGGCTTTCCGAAATAGTAGCCCTGGACTTTATCGCATCCTGCATTTTTCAGGAAGTGATACTGCTCCTGTGTTTCTACACCCTCCGCCAGTGTGCGGTTGTTCAGATTCTTATCCATCTCAATGATCGAATTGATGATGGTTTTCGTACGTTCTGAACGGCTTCTGAGGAAGGTCATATCCATCTTCAGGACGTCAAAAGTAAAATCTTTCAGCATTCCGAGGGTCGAATAGCCGCTTCCGAAGTCGTCCATCCAGATTTCATATCCGGCCCGCCGGAAATTCTGAATACCCCTCTGAAAGTGGATGTCATTCTGAACAAAGGCACTTTCTGTAATTTCGATGTGAATCATATCCCTTGGAATATCGTATTTCCGGATGATATTTTCTGTCTGCTTGAAAATATCGCAGCAGAGAAAATCCAGACGGGAAAGATTGACCGATACCGGGACGATATCCTGGTTATGACGGAGTTTTGTCTGGAGAATCCTGCAGACCTGTTCGATAATATGCAGGTCCATTTTATAGATCTCGTGATTACTCTCAAGAGGAGCAATAAATTCATCCGGTGAAAGCGTTCCACGCTTCGGATCCTCCCAGCGAGCCAGGGCCTCAAGACCGCAGAGCCTTCCGGAAAGCGTCCGGATGATCGGCTGGAAATACGGAATAATCCAGTTTTCACAGATCGCCTGGTCCAGATGCGCGGCAACGTATTCACGGCACTCGAGACGTCTGGTTGTCGCATCAGTAAAGAATGCGCTGTACTGTCCCGTCGTATGGTGGATACTTTCACAGGCGAGTTTGGCGCAGGTAAAGATCCTCTCTGCGTCCTCATTTCTGTTCTCCCAGAAGCAGACGCCGATCTTGCAGTCCATCATCACTTTCGGGAGAACATCCAGTATGCCCAGATGAACCGCCTGCAGTTTCTCCTTCAGAGAATCCGGTGTCTCGTGTTCTGCCAGAATGACGAAATGGTCGACATCACAGCGAGATACCGGACTGTCCGGGAAAATTTCCTTCAGCTTCTGTGCTACCGACAAAAGAAAATGGTCCCCTGCTTCCATGCCCAGATTAATATTTACATATCGGAAATTCAGAAGGTTGATAAACAGCATCGCAGTCCCTGAGTCAGTGCGGCCGTTCTGATTGTATTTATCCGCAAGGGTCAGGAAATGCCGGACGCCCATCAGGCCCGTGATATGGTCGGTATCTCTTACCACACTTCTTGATGCCAGGTCAGACAGGAAGACAAAATATACGTATCCTTCTTCTCTGGTATTGATGCGATGACGGTATTCCTCCACATAACGGAGATTTCCGCCTGCTGTGCGGATACGGAAACTGCTGTGGGAGGAAAAATCTTCGTTTTCTTTCTGTTCGATAAGATTTCTTTTCTGTACGGGACGATCTTCATCACAGATGAGCATCTCATATTTTCCGCTGGTCAGCCAGAAAAATTCCTCTTTGGTGCTGCATCCAAAAAGGGCAAGCATCTGATTGTTTACTGACAGAATGATGCCGTCTGATTCCCTGTAGACAAAGAATCCGCCTGGCAGATTGTCGCAGGAATAAATATCCCGAATGGACTCAGGTATAGAATCTTTTGAAATTTTACTGCTTGTCATAACTACGTCCTTTATCGTCCTTTCTTCTCAGACCTACCACTATGATACGTTTCATTCCGCAGAATTGCAAGGTTTTCCCGTCATTTTCCCACAATATTACCGGGAATTAAAGACGATAAAACATTTCGTCTGCTGTCTGTAATCTGCCTGAAAAATGCCTGCCATCTACAGGAAGCTGAGCCTGATGGAAGGAAAATCCGCTTCAGTGAAGAAAAAAGGAGACCCCGGCATATTGCCGGAAGCCTCATTTGGTGTAAACAATAACAATACGGTTACAGAAACGGCAGATGTCATCTCTGTGCATATATTTTTTTATCCGTTCTGTTTTACAGACAGCTGCTCAGCCCTGATCCTTACAACCGCTGTCGCTTTGACTGCCGCATCAGGAAATTCCCAGTCTGAGCGGTCTGTATAACGGCTCATAATCAGCTGCAGAATTCTCTTCTTCTCTGCAGAATCCAGAATTTCTTCTGCCTTTCCTTCTGCTATGAAACTCTGGAAGAACTCTGTATGTCCGCAGGCTGTTTCATGACTCTGCGTTCCATGGTCGCATTCTCCTTCCAAGGCAGCATAACCATTTTCACGAATCAGAGAAATCTTTCTTCCCTCAGCCGCGCCATGAAAATAGAAAGTAAAATGGCCATTATCGTCTTCAAACCCAAAGTTTACCGGAACGACATAAGGACGTTTTCCGTCACATAAACCAACATGCAGAATTCTGCAGGCATCGATGATTTCCCGAATTACTCCGGTATCCGTTACTTCGCGGTCTTTTCTTCTCATCGTCATACCTCATTTTTCCAAGGCTGTGCGCAGGCAGATGATCCTTTCACCACCGAAGCATGATCCGCGGAATTTACGATCTTTTTGCTGCGTCATTCTGCGCCTTATTCATCTTACAGCAGTCCGGAACACCGTGCTCGCCATACTCTTTTTTGTTCTTTTCTCCCAGGCGCTTGATATAGGCGTCCCAGGAGTCTTTGATTTTCTTTCCGATTGACATTTGTTATTCCCCCTTGCTCATTCAGCTTTTGTCCTTTCACTATAGCATGATATACCCAGTATTGAAATAGGCATAACGCTGAAGCAGGGTGAAATCTGTGTGATGTTTTCTGTCATCCCGCAATGAGGGAATTAATGCTGCATCTTCGCGTACTGCTGCTGGATCTGCCGGTAGAAATCGCCGATATAGTAATGGCAGAGAATCATGGCCGTGTCCATGATCTTGTCGCCGCTGAACTCGAAGTCGTAGGACTGCTCACTGTTCTTAAACTGCCTGCCGATGCACTGGTAGACATGGTCGATCAGATCCGAGGAACGGTAAGTCTTCCACTCTTTCGATGTCAGATGACGCTTCCAGAGCTGTTCGGAAATCTTCACGGATACAACTAGGCAGTACATGGCGTACAGGTCCTGCTCCAGAAGCTCCGTAAAGCGTTCATCGCTGTGCAGCTGCTGCATGAGCTCGGTCAGTTCGGTCTCAATTCCGGCGTAGGTCTCCATGAGCGGCTGATACTGCTGCGGGCTTCTGCGCGCAGCCAGCGACCGGCTGTACCAGGACATTCCTTCCGACCCGTAATCCAGGGCGATCCAGCTGAGGTACTCGGCGCCAGTGAACAGGTACATCTCCAGACGTTCCTTATTCTTCTCTTCTATCTCCGGAAACCCCTCAGAATCGCGGAAACGTACCACGTCGTCCAGCGTATTCTGGAAGAATTCATTTAAATCGTAATTCATTCTGTGTTTTCTCCTTGCGTCACTTTTAGAAATCTGTTTATCTATTCTATCATAGATACGTGTCCAACGGACAAAAGTTTTACACGCAAGATAGTGTTAAGAGTTGCGGGAGTGTTTGTTAATAGATCTTCAGGCATCAGGCTGCGCTACAGACTCACATTCAATTAGAGAATGTCAATGTATTCTCCGGCCAGCGCCTTGTTCATGCTGCGGACAGCGCAGAACTTTCCGCACATGCTGCAGGTATCGCTGTGATCATCTTCCGGAGCGCGGCTGTCACGAATCGCTTTCGCAGTTTCCGGATCCATGGCCTCCTTAAACTGAGCCTCCCAGTCCAGTTTCCGGCGGGCCTCTGCCATCCGGTCATCCTGATCCCGGGCTCCCGGAACACCTTTTGCGATATCTGCCGCGTGAGCCGCAATCTTGCTGGCAATGATGCCGGTTTTTACGTCCTCGACATTCGGAAGTGCCAGATGCTCTGCCGGTGTGACATAACAGAGGAAGGCCGCGCCGTTCATGGCGGCAATGGCGCCTCCGATTGCTGCTGTGATATGATCGTAACCCGGAGCAATATCTGTAACCAGAGGTCCTAATACATAAAACGGTGCTCCCTTGCAGATGGACTGCTGCAGTTTCATATTTGCCGCAATCTGATCCATCTGCAGATGACCCGGACCTTCCACCATGACCTGAACATCCTTATCCCATGCGCGCTGCGTCAGTTCGCCGAGACGGAGAAGCTCTTCTAACTGGCATCCGTCTGTTCCATCGGCCAGGCAGCCGGAACGGCAGGCGTCGCCGAGACTGATGGTGACATCGTATTCCCTGCAGATGTCCAGAATTTCATTGAAATATTCATAGAACGGATTCTCCTGCCCGGTCATGCTCATCCAGGCAAAAATCAGACTTCCGCCGCGGCTGACCAGATTCATTTTCCGGCCGTATTTCTTCAGCTGCTCGATGGTTTTCCGTGTAATTCCGCAGTGAAGCGTGACAAAATCCACGCCGTCCTGGGCATGAAGGCGGACAACATCGATGAAATCATGTGCGGAGATTTCTGAAAGATCCTTCTGATAATGAATAACTGCATCGTAAACCGGAACAGTGCCGATCATTGCCGGGCATTCCCTGCAGAGCTTCTGGCGGAATGGCTGGGTGTTTCCGTGGCTGGAAAGGTCCATGATCGCCTCTCCACCCATGTTAACCGCACTCATGACCTTCTGCATTTCAATATCGTAATCCTTACAGTCCCTGCTGACACCGAGATTGACATTGATTTTGGTTCTCAACATGCTTCCTACTCCGTTCGGGTCCAGGCAGGTATGCAGGCGGTTTGCCGGAATGACGACCTTTCCGCTTGAAACGAGCTGAAGCATTTCTTCCACAGAGCGTTGCTCCTTCTCTGCAACGGCTTTCAGCTCCGGTGTCACGATTCCCCTGCGCGCAGCGTCCATCTGCGTAGCATAGTTTCTCTGACATCCGGCGCCTGCTTTCATTTCTGAAGCTGTTAATGTGTTCTGGTTTTCCATGATAAACTTTCCTTTCTTGTCTTGCGCGTGTGCGCTTTGTTACAGAACAATAACCATTAATTTTCTTCCGCGACAGAAAGTGGTGCCCCCGGTCTGCCGCGACGCACAGCAGGACAAAGGAAAAACGGTAAGGAGTTTACCCTGCTTTTAAAAAAAACAAAACGGAGTCCTCACGGACTCCGGTACACTCAACATATAACAGATTAAAGTCATTTCCTACGATGGCATTATCCATATCAGGTGTAAGGGTCGCACGCATCGGCGTGCCTCTCAGCTGTCCGCTCCCCTATGTCTTTCTATGCAATTGAATTAACTATATCACGAAATGCGAAATTTGTAAATCAATCCTGAAAAATCCATAAATCGGCATTTTTCTGTTTTTCTAATGACCAGGCTGATGATGCTCATTTCGGATACCGTTTACAGCAAGCTGTTTCAGCGTCATTCCACGGCGGCAGGAGGCGAGGCAGCAGCTTCTGCATGCCGCAAAGGTCTGAAATTTTTCTTTCGCTGTTTCTTCATTTCTGTAAACTTTCCAGAAACCGCAGCATTTATAGTTCCTGCCCTGGTTGAGAATGAATCCTTCCACGTCCTCCACAGGATAGCCGAGAAAGAGTCCGATTTCATGAGGAAACTCATCCTGCGCAGAGAGGCGCTTCATCAGCTGAACCAGACTGGCGTTTACTGGATCCTTAATTTCCGCCAGAACGCAGTAGCCGCAGCGGGACAGGATATCTCTCGCTTTCACAGACGATAAATCATGACGCAGATAATCCGGACGGTAGACATATTGGAGATTCTTGCGCTCATCAGCTGGAGTTTCCATCTATCAGCCTGTAGCTAGTATTTCACTGTGGAAAAGAGGCCATTGCCCAAGTGAATGTTATAACTCATGGCAATGGCCCACTGCTTTCCTATTCAGTTCCCGTTCTGGCTCTTGATCCGCTAGAGCAGATCTTCTTTATGAACCAGAACTTTTCCGCCTGCCTGGCAGGCATCGCAGATGCAGAATTTCTCGCCGTTTGCTTTTGCTTCTTTTGCGGCTTTCAGGAGGCCTGCAGCCTTTTCTTTTCCAAACAGCTCTTCTCCTGCCGGAGATCCTGCCAGAGCGATCAGATCATCGATGGATGTGACATCATCTTCAAGCTCTGTAATCAGATTTTTTGCAGCCTTTTTTTCATCTGCTGTTCCGACAGCGTCCAGATAAGCCTGTCCGACTTCTTTCAGCTCATCACAGCAGGACGGTGCTTCAATTGCCTTTTTAACTTCTTCTTTGATTTCGTCTTTTGTCATCGTAACACACCTCCAACTATCTATTTTATATTTCCCTTTCTGTTATACTGATATTATACCTTCTGCCGGAAATGGATTCAAGAATTATTAGAATTTGATGGCATTACAGGCATTCACGGAAGATATCGAGGATTTCCGCGTGGGTCAGCTCGCGATAACCACCCCGGTTGATTTCGCAGGAATCTGCAATTTTTTTCAGGTCACAGGATTCGTCGATTCCAATTTCATGAAGAGTCGTCGGCATGCCGATTTCCCGAATGAAATCAGCCAGCGCATCGATACCTGACAGAGCAAGCTGTTCCTTCGTTTTCCCATCTGGGGAAATTTCCCACACATGTTCAGCGAATTGGCAGAATTTATTCAGACCGTCCTTATAGATATGGCGGTAATAAACCGGATGGAGAACGGAAAGCCCTTCTCCATGGTTGCAGTTGGTGTAGGCGCCGAGCTGGTGCTCCATCATATGACATTCAAAGTCTGTGCTTTTCCCCATCTTTATAATGCGGTTTTCTGCCATGGTGGATTCCCACATCAGATTGCTTCTGGCGGTGTAGTCCTCTGGATCTTTTATGGATGCCCGCAGGTCGCGGATGACGCCTCGCATCAGGGCTTCGTTCAGATCATCGGATACATTCGGTTCATCCGGCGCGCCGAAATAAATTTCCATCATATGGGAAAGACTGTCAAAGCCTCCGGAGATCATTTGCCTTTTTGGAAGGCTGAAGGTGTAGACAGGATCCATCAGAGACAGTTTTGCATTGCAGGCATGGTAGTCCCTTCCCAGCTTTTCTTTTGTCTCTTCGTTCGTGATCACGCCTTCCCCATTCACTTCACTGCCGGTTCCGCTCGCCGTCACAACGATGCAGACCGGAATCGGAGTAAAATCAACGGTTCCCTGATGTCTCCAGAAGTCATTCCATGCATCGCCGTTATATCTGGCCGCAAGAGAAACAGCCTTGCTGCAGTCCATGACACTTCCGCCGCCGACAGCCAGAATCAAATCAATATTATTATTATGCGCCAGCTCTGCACCTTCCATGACCTTGGCGTAGGTCGGGTTCGGCATGATTCCGGAGAACTCCGTGATCTCTTTTCCCGATGATGTCAGAATTTCTGTTACTTCATCGTAAATACCGTTCTTTTTTATTGAACCGCCGCCATAGGATAGCAGAACACGCTTTCCGTAATGACTCAGGAATTCCGGAAGATGCTTCCGGACACAGCCCCTGCCGAAGATGACTTTTGTTGAATTCTCAAATTCAAAATCTCTCATATTCTTTTCCTCATTGCTTAAAAGTATGACTACGCCATTGGAATCTCTGATTCTGGGTGATACGGGCAGCGTTTCCGAAGGCACTCGTGGTTTTCATTAAAGAAGGTGCAGGTAATGGTTTCCGGAAGTTCCATCCGGATTCCGGTTTTCCTTTCCGTAAACGCGGCGGCTGTGCGGATGGCGGTAAAAGAATTCCGCTTACAGCAGCGCGGACCGCCATAGGAAGCGATTTTTGACAGTGCCTCGGATGTGGCTTCATTGCACCATTTCCAGGTCTCTGTAGATAGTGGTGTGGATTCTGTGATAATGCTGATGAACATGCCGACACTTACTGCCGCGCCGCAGCAGCCCCAGAATCCGCAGGATCCTCCCGGATACTGCTTTCCGCGCTGCACCATTTCTTTTATTGCGGACGGGAGATTGATGTCTGCTCCGGCGTTGTGATATGCGGTAAGCAGCGCAGCGCCGACCATGACATGATGCTCAGGACCATGCATGTAGATATATGGATCCTGCATGATCGTCTGGGCAATTTCAATGGGATTCCTGCTTGTTATGCTGAGACAGACTTTCTGAATTGCTTCAAGCCCCTTTTTCTCGTGGCATTCATCACAGACGAAGTGGCCGTCTTCGCAGCAGGCATAACTCATGAACTTCCGGTGGCAGAATGAACATTCCATCTCTTTCGGCTCCTTGAAATACACAAGCGGTTTTCCGCATACCAGACAGGCGTTAACATTTCTTGACATCATTTTCCTCCTCTTTTTTTATTTTCTTTCTTTGTTCTGTGAAGATCTTCTTCCGCTTCGTTTTTCTCTTCCAGCCGGGCCAGGGCTTCTTCCAGTTCCTCGATTTCTCTTGCCTGATTCATGAAGTCTGTTTCCTTTGTCTTGCGGTGAATGATAAAACGCTCGGAAATCTCGGCTGAGGCCTTATCTCCTCGCAGGGTAAAGTAGCCGATGATGGAGAAGACGAGCGCTCCGATGAAGTTGACAAACAGATCTTTCATGGTGTCAATCAGGCCGAGATCCAGGTATCCGTCAACGCCCAGGTCCTTTCCGTTGACCGTGACATGGTGGATGTGCCGGATAATGACCGGTTTCTGCGCTGCATGATTCAGCTTGACGCTGGAAATCATGTGGACTACCGTATCCTTCTGCATATCTAGATTGAACAGATGATCGCATCCGAATTCGATAAACTCCCAGCAGACGCCGATCGTCATTGAAAAACAGAAGGCGACGATGGCCACGTAGGCCGGAGAAAGCGCGAAGATGATTTTCTCGTTTTTATTCAGAATCAGGACCAGTGAAAATCCAACTGCCGCCGCAAGGAATCCGTTTAATGTATGCAGAATCGTATCCCAGAACGGGATTTTCGTATAATAGGCATTAATTTCACCAAGTATCTCTGCTGAGTAAATAAACAGGAGTATAATAATCTCCAGCGTCTGCGGGATCTCTACCTTCAGTCTGATCTGCAGAAAAGTCGGAAGTGTAAGCAGAACCAGTGTCAGAATGGCCATGTAAACCGACTCGTAGTTCCCCCGCAGAAACTCACGGATGATACAGAGGACGATCAGTGCGCGCAGCGCGGAATATACGATAAACGTTCTTTTATTCTGATGAATTTCCTCATGATATGCATGGGCAAATTCGCGGGCAGTTTTCTTCTGTTTACTCGCATGAAGAAAATGTTCTCTCCTGCGATTGCTGAATTTAGCCATTACGATACCCTCTATCTGTAAGAATTACCTTTACGTTCAAATCTTCTTTTTCGGTCAATCGGGACTTCCGGCACCAGATCAATGCAGCCGATCTCACTGTCTGTACCGACACGGATCGGAATCTGAAAATATCCACTCCCTGATGACACGATGCATTTTACGTGGCGGACCTGCGTATAGCCATGTCTGAGCGCTCCCCTGTAGCTGAAACGGATCAGGAAATTACACGGAAAATACTGCCCGTTATGGGTGTGCCCGGCCAAAAGCAGGGAGAATCCCATCTGTTCTGCCTCGATGATGCTGTCCGGATAATGATCCAGAAGAATCACCGGTTTCCTGGCACCGTTATCGATTTTGGCATTTCCCGGAGTATGATACCATGAACGTATATCCGGGCGCTGTTTCAGCACATTCCCGGTTCGGCCCGCCAGAATGACTGATCCAAGGTCTTCTGCCTGATTATCCAGCAGATGAATTCCCGAGGATTTTAAAAACGCCTGAAATCCCGGATCATCCGGTGCAGGATCATGATTTCCCGCAACCGCATAGCTTCCGTATTTTGACTGGAGCCCTCTGAGAATCTCTGCCAGATCTGAAAGGTGTGCACACTCTCTGACATCATTATGGTTGAAGAGGTCTCCGCTGATCAGCACCAGATCCGGATGCAGGGCATTGGCCTGTTTTACAATTCTTCTGATCTGCGGCCGCCCGATGACCGAACCCATATGGAGGTCAGAAAGATGCGCAATCCGGAGCGGCCTGTCCAGTCCTGCGATCGACACCGAATACTTCACCGTTTTCAGCTCATTTGCGTGAATCATTCCAGAAACGATGATACAGGCTGAAGCAAGCGAAGCCAGCAGCACATCGTTGTAATAATCCAGTGGATGTATATGGATGGCCGGAATTTTCTCAAGCAGCACCAGCATGTCCAGTGGAAACAGGACGAGAAACAGGTAGACGATATAGGCACAGCAGAGTCCGGATATCCAGATCGTGATCCTGAAAAGCGAAGTGAAACTCCTGCTTTTCGGGATTTTCACCGCTCCCTGAAACAGAAGTAGAAATAAAGTTACAGCAAACACGGTAATCGCGCTTGCTGTAAGATTCAGGCCCAGATAATGCCAGATCACATATCCCAGCCGTTCGCTGACGTACCAGGATACCCCTGCCGTAAGCAGAATATAGAGCGTGATCTCCATTTTCGGTTTTACCCGGATAAAATTCTCCTCCATACGATTCCCTCCCCTTTCTATCTATGATATACCCTGTTCAGGATCTGACCAATGGTCAGAAAGTGGAATCTGTCAAATATGAAGGAAAATTATTATCTCAGGTACATGTCAATCAGCTCATCCAGCGGAAGCGGCCTGCTGAACAGAAATCCCTGCAGTTTGCTGGTATACAGCCAGTGGAATCGGAGATTTTCTCAACGTATTTTCAACTGTATCGGGAAATTTATGTTTTTTCATTCTTTCTTCTTTCCTGTTAATTGCTCCGATTCATTTTATGCTGCTTCTTAAACTCGTACATTTTATGATCCGCCTCTGCCGCAGCGAAAAGGAATGTCTTTCCGCTGTTTTCTTCGACATAGCTGATTCCATAACTGAAGCTTCCGGCATATCCCTGGGAAATGTCACCGGTGAGGAGATTTCTTGCGCGTTCGATTTGTCGTCTGGCAATATCCTCCGTACATCCCTTTAAGTAGAGGACAAATTCATCCCCGCCAAGGCGGAACATGACGTCTGTAGACCGGAACTGTGACCGGATCACGGCCGCCGTTTTTCGGATATACTGGTCTCCGGCGTCATGTCCTAAATTGTCATTGACGTACTTCAGATTATCGATATCGATGAAGATAATACAGTAACTCTCATGATCGCTGAGATTCTTGATGAAATGGTCATAAAACTGCCTGCTCCCTGCACCGGTCAGCGGGTCTGCGTAGGCTTCCTGCTCGACCAGAGAAATCCGCCGGAGCTCCTTGGCCGCCGCGTACGACCGATGGGCCGTGACCGCAGCCAGCGCTGCCAGTACAATCACAATCGATATTTCCAGTCTGCGCATCGTATCAAGCATGTTCTCAGAATAATCCTGCACGATGGCGACCGTCTTGTTGCACAGCTTATAGTATTCCTCGTCCGTATCGAGAAGTTCGTTTACATTATCCCGGGTATGTTTATTACGCAGCCTTCTGATCTCGAATTTCACTTCATCCCAGGATTCCCGCTGCTTATATAAATTACTGCGGTAAGACGGATTCGAGAGGGCCATGGAAGTCTGATTGCCCTGAAGCGAAGTATAGAGCCGGTCGACATAGCGAATGGATTCTTCCGAAGAGCGCCTTGCAAGCTCCAGACTGACCGATCTCTGACTGTTTCCCCGGATAATCCCAGTATAGTTTACTATCTGCGATGATATTCTGATTTGATGGAAAATGCCGACAGAAAAGATAAGCAGGCTGATGAGGGTCAGCAGCAGAATTCCCTGCAGAATCTGTTCGATATATGGGATCTTTCTCATTTGTTCTTCCTTTTTTCATGCTGCTGCGGTATTTTTTATCAGCAGCTTTCTATCAGAACGACTGCCCTGAACAGGCGGAAGTTCTGAAGTATCAATATGCATAACATTGATTATAAATCAATATCGCAGAGAAAGAAATGATTTCAATCAAAAAATCGTGCTGTGCAGACGTAAATTCCTTCTTACATCGCAATCGTCTTATTCGCGTCCGGCAGCAGGTCTGCAGGGATCGGGCTGTGCAGGTGCCAGTTGAAGCTGACCGGCATTTCGCCGCTGTGGCTGACGTAATCCGCATTGCCTAGGAACACATACGGCATCGTATAGCCATTCTCTGTCTTGAATTCACGGACAAAGAGCGAGATATTTCCGCCGTTTTCCCGGTGATGGATATAGCGTTGAATCTTGGCACTTTTTTCCCTGTCCCTGCTCTGGCTCTGCCAGTGGAAGAGATCTGCGCTGATGGCATAGTCCTCATACATGGTTGATGGTGAGAATTCCTTCTCCGATTTATTCAGGTTAATCAGGAAAATATCGGTCTTCAGATCCGCGAAATACTTGACGCCTTCCCGAAATCCCGGCGCCGACTCTTCGTTGTAATAACCGAAAGCCGCAAGAATCTGGTTTTTATTATAGCGGCAGTGTATGTCTAGAGGGCAGACGAACCTGTATTCGTTTTCCTCTGCGACAAAGTTTATATGTGCAAGCTTGTAACGCAGAACTTCCAGTACCTCATCCCGGATATAATTTTCTTTCAGTAGAGTCTTAATTCCTTCATCGCAGGAAGGAAATCCCTCTTTCTCCGGATCCTTTTGATAAAATGTGTAGTACAGCATATTCCGCATCTTCTGCTCACATTCGTTTTCAGGACGTTTTCCTTCCTCCAGATAGGCAAGCCAGAACTCAAGAAGACGTTTGGAATTCACATGCAGAAGTCCTCTGAACTGCCGGTGAACACTGTCCTTAACATCGCGGGTATCATCAATCAAGCCCGCAGCCATTTTTAGGCGGTGCAAGGAAATGCTGCCATTACTTTTATAGAAGTCCTTCAGGGACAAATCATACGCGGCAAGGAAATTCTCCAGATTCAGCGGCATGCCGAAATCTTCCTCAAATGTGCGGACATGCTCGATCAGCCGTGCTTTTCCCGTTCCCTGCTGCTTGATATTTTCAAGGATATAATCCCTGGCCTTCTTTTCCAGCTGAATGCAGCATCCTCGCGGAAGATCGGCAAAACCGTCTTCTACCTGTTTCTGTACAGATTTCCTGCGCCTTCCCGTCAGCGCACGGAATTTCATCGAATAGTTGTAGTGCCGGTCCGCTTGCCCAACAAAATCAAGGACGGTTAGACAATCCTTTCCTTTTGAAAGTCGGAGTCCTCTTCCCAGCTGCTGGATAAATACGGTTGCACTTTCTGTCGGACGGAGAAACAGCACCGTATTTACCTCCGGAATATCTACACCTTCGTTATATAAATCGACGACGAAGATAAAGCGGATTTTCCCGCTTGCCAGGTCGTTTTTTGCCCTGTCTCTTTCATCGTCCGTGCTTTCCGCGGATAAAGCCATTGACGGAATCCCCTGACGAGTAAAATATTCCGCCATATATTCTGCGTGACGGACGCTGACGCAGAAACCCAGACCTTTTATCATTGAAATATCTGTGCAGTAGCGCTGGACACTCTTCAGAATCAGGCTGGCACGTCTCTGATCGGCAGTGTAGACATACAGGTTTTCCAGTTCGTGCACGTCATAGCGCCCGTTCGTCCATTTCACGTTTCGATAATCAACGTTATCTGCAATTCCAAAATACTGGAAGCTGCTGAGCAGGCCGCGGTCGATGGCTTCTCCTAAGGAAATTTCTGCAGCAATCCGGCCTCCGAAATACTGGAGAATATCTTTTCCGTCCATGCGCTGAGGGGTTGCCGTCAGGCCCAGAAGAATCTCAGGGTTATAGTGGCCGAGCAGCGTCTGATAGGAGTTCGCTGCAGCGTGGTGAAACTCATCGACAATGATGAAGTCATAAAAATCGGAAGTCGTCTTCTCGGCAAGGTGCGATGAATGAAAGGACTGGATGCTGATGAAGAGGTGATCGATTCCATCATCCGGAGTATGCCCTCCCACAAGCAGCCCGCCGAAATTAAAGTCATTCAACACTTCTCTGAATTTTTCCAGACTCTGTTCCAGTATTTCTTTTCGATGTGCAACGAATAATAAACGCGCCGGCTTCCCCTCTTTTCTGCGTCCCTCTGCAAAGCGCTTGTAGTCAAAGGCCGCAATGATGGTTTTCCCTGTGCCTGTTGCCGCGGCAACTAGATTTCTGTTTCTTCCATACACTCTGCGCTCCGCATCCAGACGATCCAGAATCTCCTGCTGATAGGCATATGGGCGGAAAGTCAGCTGCAAATGGTGCTGCATTCCGCTCTTTTCCGGCGGCATAAGCTCTCTCTGCAGTTTCTTACAGCAGTCAGGAGAATTTGGATCAAATGTTTCAAACGATGGATCATTCCAGTAACTTTCAAAGGATGCGCTGAACTTCTGCAGGATATCAAAGGATTCTTTTTCTGTAACTTTGACGTTCCACTCTAATCCTCCCGTCAGTGCAGGGCTGGAAAGGTTGGAAGATCCAATGTAGGCCGTAGAAAACCCAGTCTTTCTGTAGAAGAAATAGGATTTTGCGTGCAAACGGGCATGGCTTGTATCATAATTGATTTTTACTTCCGTATGGGGAAGTTTGGCGAGTTCTTCAATCGCCTTATAGTCCGTAGCCCGAACGTAAGTCGTTGCAATGATGCGGAGCTGCACGTCATCGCGGTCGGTAAACTGTTTCAGTTCCGGAAGCAGAACACGAATTGCACTCCACTTAATAAAGGAAACCAGAAGATCCACTCGGTCTGAAGTCACCAGTTCTTTTTTCAGTTCGTGCAGCATGCTCGGTTCATTCCTGGAGCCAGTGAACAGGGAGTTTTCAAGAATCGATGTTTCCGGACGCGGCGCTTTAACAGCAGACAGCGCCCGCAGACTATTCATTTTCTTATACAGCGCAGTCAGGATTTCCCCTTTTTCCGTGATCTTACTGTCCAGAACAGCATTTTCATGCGCATAGGAAGCGATCTTATCGATAATGTTATTACAAAGGGTTATCTGGTCAAGAAGTGCATCTGCATCTTCTCCTAACCCGTGCCCTTCCCGCACAATCCGAAGTCCCTGTTCAATCACTCCAGACATGTAAATCGTGAGAATTTTTCTGGCATCATCTGCATCCAGATGATCGATGTCGATATCATACTGCTCAGGATCCAGCTTCTCCAGATACCCTTTCAGCCTTGTGTTTACTATTTGTTCGTAAATTCCTTCAGGAAGCGTCTTTTCCATTGCCTTCACCGTTATTTCAAATAAATTACGATCTTGCTGCTGTGTTAACAACTTCCATCTATTTTACCAGCTTACCCCTGCCCGGGTAAACTGCCATGTGGAAATTTACTGAACATTTTTGTTTTTACTTTATCTGAGGGTATAATAATGGATAGAAACAACAAACGGAAAGGGGAAGAAATAACGTGATCAGAAAAGATGTAAGGGAAAATGCATACGAGCGCAGCCGCCGCCGGGTGAATATGGATTTTCGGAGTTACCCGAAGGTGAAGGTCCGCCGTCATGGAAAGGCTGAAATCGGCGCAGATCCTGTGCATAAGAAAAAGCGCGTCTCTTTCCATCTGCAGGCACCGAAACTTCCGAAAATGCCGACACTCCCGGAACTTCACCCCCTGACCAGAGAGCAGCTCCGCAGAAAGGCGGAGGACTTTGTGAAGCCATATAAACAGGAGGCGGAGGACATCGTCAACCATAAAGAATCGATGGAAGGCCTTCTCCTCAAGGCCGACCAGAAACTGAAGGAAATCCCGAAATACGGCCGCAAGATCGCCTACATTCCGGAAATGACGCTGCTTCTGAAAAGCTGGATCACGCGGGAATACACGGACATCGGTCTGCCCCAGCTGATCCTGATCATCGCCGCCCTGCTCTACTTTGTCTCGCCCCTGAACATTATCCCGGACAGCATCCCGGGCCTGGGCATCCTGGACGACGCCCTCGTTGCCGGCTTCATCATGAAATGGTGCCAGAATGACATCGATAAGTACATGAAATGGCTGAAAAAACAGCGTAAGGACGGAAACTCAGACGGACAAAATAAAACCGGCAGGGAGTCAGACGCGGAAGCCTCCGACCATGAGAAAATTCTGCCGGGCAGTGAACCATCCCCTTCCCCTCAGAAAAGCGGCTCGGAAACAACGGATGAAGCCAGTTAAATGAAAAGAAGGCAGCTGCACCGCGCTCTTCCGCAGAGCCGGGTGCGGCTGCCTTTGTATCTCTGTAAACTCAGCCTGGAAGAATCTGCATCAGATGTATTTCGACCCCTCCCGGATGCTGAGCGGCGCCATTTCACTGCGGTGTTCTTCGATAAAATTCCGCACCCAGTCCGGGTTCGTCTTGGAATAGTCACGGAGAGCCCAGCCTATGGCCTTGTTGATAAAGAATTCTTTACTCCCGATGTTGTTTACGAGAATCGATTTAAGTAAATCTGTATTTGTATTTTCTTTTCTTCCTCTCTGATGGTCGATGGCGGCCCGGCGGACCCAGAAATCGGGATCTTTCGACCATTTCAGCATGAGCTGGTCGACCTCCGGATTTGGAAATTCAATGTTTCCGATGATTTCATCCAGGGAGTCCACCGTATCCCACCACTGTTTGGAGCGAAGGTATTTTTCCAGATGCGGTATGTCCGATACCATCAGATACGGATGCAGGCGGAAGAGGTAATCCGTCACAAAGTACTGCATCTCCCTGTGTTCATCGCTCCAGCAGAGGTCCAGAAGCTCCCAGTTTATTTCTTTTTTCTTCTTTTCCTCTTTTAGAATCTCTTTATAGCAGGCTCTTCTGGCTGCGGCCTTGATGCCGTAGAAAACGAACTGATTCCGCATATAGGCAGCCATATGAACAGCGTCATCAGGATTCGCGGCCGCGCGGAAGTTTCCGTCGAGCTCTTGGCATATTTGTTTTGTCCCGGTCATGGTGGTTCCCTTTCTATATGGTAAAGTTCTGGCTATTTCCTGCTGCTGACCAGCATGACGATGACCATAATGGCCATGCTGACGGCTTCAGTGATCAGCGGAATCATGGCGGCGTAGAAGGCCCGGTCCTCCTGCATGCGGTAGTAGGCGACGTAGAGAACCATGCTGATGATATACGCCGCGGCGATCACGATGGTCATGGCGGCGGCCTGCGGGCTGCGGAAGACGGCGGC
>Ga0214925_100254_pt1 | contig 37218 bp, 34 predicted proteins | sample Stichaenrichment_FD_168299 | JGI IMG/M metagenome (GOLD analysis project Ga0214925, IMG submission 168299) | Xylose enriched microbial communities from anaerobic bioreactor in Madison, Wisconsin, United States - 63SRT | ecosystem: Engineered > Bioreactor > Anaerobic > Unclassified | place: USA... | reverse complement strand
TGGAGTAGCCTTGATGTAATACTCACTGGCCAATTGGTCAATGAGTTCACTATTTCTCGGAATTGTCTTTTGTTTTTTCTTTCTTTTCGCTTGGACCATTTTCGTTTTACCTCCTTTCCTAATAATTTATCCACTGGCCTTAGTGTTACTTGTTCGAAAAGTAATATAGATCACTGACTGTCTTTGGATTATTTCTATGATTTTAAGTTCTTCTACATTCTCGTACCTCTAAGAATTATTATATCACGTCTTACCGAACTAGATACGAACAAAAGGTAAAGAATTGATTTATTCTGTCAAAAGCAACAGTATGGACTAATTTGACTCAAAATTCTCTAACTATATGAATTAGCACAAACATTTCCTGATGTAGAGCTTATGAAAAAGCTCCGCCTTAATTCCAAAAGTCTGGCTTACTGCCAGTTTTATGCTACTAAGAGCAACTTGATTTCCTTTGACCATGAACGACTAAAGAAGCAGAATGAGAACAATCGGTGATTACTTTACTACCAGTTTGCGAAAATAGGCTATAATAAATTAATAGTCAGTAAAGGAGATTTTTAATCAAATGAAGAAAAAGAATAAGCAAGCTGCTGAAGAAGAAAGCTGGGGCAAATTTTTCCGGGACGTCCTGGTTATGTTCCTGGTCTTTGTCTCAATTTATTATGTTATCTTCTCCTTCTTCTTAGCCAATGAAGTGGTGTCTGGCCCATCCATGCAACCGACCTTTGAAGACGGTGACCGTTTGATCGCTGTGCGCCACTTCACTCCGAAGAGAAACGACGTTGTCATCATCAAGGCGCCGGACCAGGCAAACGCCATGTATATCAAGCGGGTGATCGGCCTGCCAGGTGACACGGTTCAGTCAAAGAACGACGTCCTCTACATCAACGGCAAGAAGACGGCCCAGCCATACTTGAACAACAAGTACAAGAAGGCTGACCGTTTAGCCGGGGTCAACTACACGAGCAACTTCAAGATCAAGCTGAAGAAGAACCAATACTGGGTCATGGGTGACCACCGGGACGTTTCAAAGGACTCCCGCTACTTCGGCCCAATCAAGCGGAGCAAGATCTTAAGCAAGGTGGTTCTGCGCTACTGGCCAGTTACCCAGATCAGCACTAACTTTTATTAATAAGCAGTAAAGGGATAAGAAATTAGTATACAGAAACCCAAAAGAGTATAGAAAATGACATACAAAAAGAAGCAGCAAGCCGCTGAAGAAGAGAGCTGGGGCAAGTTTTTCCGGGACGTCCTCGTCATGTTCCTGGTCCTTGCTTCAATCTATTACGTAATCTTCTCCTTCTTCTTAGCCAATGAAGTGGTGTCTGGTCCATCCATGCAGCCGACCTTTGAAGACGGTGACCGCTTGATCGCCGTCCGCCGCTTCACTCCGAAGAAAAACGATATCGTCATCATCAAGGCTCCTAACCAGCCAGGTGCCATGTACATCAAGCGCTTGATTGGCCTGCCGGGCGACACGGTCCAGTCCAAGAACGACGTCCTCTACATCAATGGCAAGAAGGTTGCCCAGCCGTATTTAAACAATAAATACCAAAAGGCGGACCATTTAGCAGGCGTAACTTATACTAATAACTTCAAGGTCAAGCTGAAGAAGAACCAGTACTGGGTCATGGGTGACCACCGGGACGTATCTAACGACTCCCGCCGCTTCGGGCCGGTTTCCAGAAGCGCGATCTTAAGCAAGGTCGTCCTCCGCTACTGGCCAGTTACCCAGATCAGCAGCAACTTTTACTAAAAAATTCTGAAGCTCCCTCAACAACTTTTCAAAAAATGGTAAAATAAAGTTATTAAGGAGTGAAGATCAATGAAACCAGAAGAGCTTTCGGATGCAATCATCGAATTTCAGAGCAAGCACACTGTGAGCGATACTACCCTGGCCTTTGCCAGCCACCTCTCAGTGGAAAAGGTGCACGCCATGAAGCAAGGGCGGGGCAACTTTACCAGCGATGAAATCAACCAGATGCTGGACTATCTCCAGAGCTAAATGTAAGCAACCGGGCCAAACGGCCCGGTTTTCTTTTGCCCTTTTTTCTCTGCTTTTCCCCTCTCTCATTTCTTTTTATCGCTTCATTGTTTCACGCTAGCTATTTTACATTTTGCATAAAGCTTAAAATAGTAAGAAGCTTGTTATGTAAAGGACAACGGCTATTATTTCTTAACAGCTGCCATTTTTATCATTTAACTTTACCCAGCGATCACAAGTGATAAAGCTTGCTATTACAGCATTTCTCTTTCTGGCTCTGTAAGCCTTTTTCTCCGATTTTTGTTCCACGGTCTTTCTTTACCCTATCCCCGGCCAAGTTATTCACAGGCAAAAAATAAGAGCCACCCTAGAGCAGCTCTTATCCTTTATATTTAAGTTATCTTGTCTTACTTGTTCCGGTCAGCTTGCAGTTCAGCCATCTTGATCATGACGTCAACAGCCTTCCACATTGATTCCAGAACCGTGTATTCGTAGCGGCCGTGCATGTTTTCTTCCCCGGCAAAGAGGTTCGGGCATGGCAGGCCCATGTAAGTCAGTTGTGACCCGTCCGTACCCCCTCTGACTGGTTCTTCGTTGATTTCAGTCAAGCCGCAGGCTCTATAGGCATCCCGGGCCAGGTCAATGATTTCCATGTGCTTAGCCAGTTCATCAGCCATGTTGTAGTACTGGTCCCACATCTTCAGCTTGATTCTTTCCCCGTACTTGGCGTTGAGTTCAGCTACCTTTTCCTTGACCAGATTCTTCCGGGCTTCCAGGCCATCGCGCTTGAAGTCACGGATGATGTAGGCCAGGTGGGCGTTGTCAACCGTACCAGAGAAGTCCATCAAGTGGTAGAAGCCTTCTTCGCCTTCAGTCTTTTCCGGCACTTCGTCTTGCGGCAGGGAGTTCTGGAAGTCGATCCCGACTTGAATGGCGTTGATCATCTGCCCCTTGGCTACAGCCGGGTGCACGTTAACGCCTTGAATATACAGTTCAAACTGAGCTGCTGAGAAAGTTCCCCAGTCCAGCTTGCCCGGGCCTTCCCCGTCAACCGTGAAGGCAAAGGCAGCGTTGAAGTCTTCCACGTCAAAGTGCTGGGCACCAGTCCCGATTTCTTCGTCTGGCGTGAAGCCCAGGCGGATTTCCCCGTGCTTGATTTCCGGGTGAGCCAGCAGGTATTCAGCAAAGGTTACCAGTTCGGCATCCCCGCACTTGTCGTCCCCGCCCAAAAGGGTGTCACCGGAAGCAGAGATAATGGTCTGCCCCTTGTACTTCTTCAAGTTCGGGAAGACGGCCGGGTCCAGGTAGAATTCGCTGTCGCCCAATTGGATCTTGCTTTCCCCGTCGTAGTTTTCAATAATCTGCGGCTTAACGTTTTCTGAATTGAAGTCAGCCGTGTCGCAGTGGGCCAAGAAGCCCATAACCGGCACGTCCCAGTCAACGTTGGAAGGAATAGTCGCGATAACCGTACCAGCCTTTTCATTGTAGTGAACGTCACTCAAGCCCAGTTCTTCCAGTTCCTTCATGATGACCATCTGGTAGTCCACTTCTCTTTGGGTGGATGGGAAGCGGTCAGCATGTTCATCTGACCGGGAGTTGATCTTGACGTACTTCAAAAATCTTGGCAGCAAAGTTGGGTATTCCATCTTTTTCTCCTTTTTCTTTACATAAACAAAAATATTTCACTTACTCAAAAATATTATGGAAGGGATCGGTTGATTCAGCGCTGATCATGCACTCTACGCTCCAGCCCTCGTCCTTCTGCCAGGCATTGAGCCGTTTGGCAGCTTCATACTTGAAGAGCTTTTCCGTGTAGTGGCCTGGGTCAACCACTACCAGGCCAGATGAAATCATGTCATGGCCAGTGTGGTAGTAGACGTCACCGGTGATGTAGGCGTCACACTTGTCTCGTAAAGCCTCTCTCCAGAACTTGTTCCCGTCCCCGCAGACGAAGGCGACAGTTTCCACCATTTTATCCTGGTCAGCGCAGATTAGGCGAACCAAGTCCACCCCCATCTTTTCCTTGACGTAGTGGGCGAAGTCGATCGCCTTCATAGCTTCTGGTAAGCGGCCCTTCCGGCCAATGGCGATGCCATCGTCATCCGGGGCAAAGCCGGTTACGTCCAAGAGGCCAAGTTCTTCAGCCTGCCAGTCGCTTGACCCGTCCTGGGCCTTGTCAGAATTAGTATGGATGGAGTAAACGGTGATGCCATTAGCAATGATCTTGGCGTACATGGCCTTTTGCGGGTCGCTATAGTCCAGATTGTTGACAGGCCGGAAGATCAAGGGGTGGTGGCTGACGATGAGGTCAGCGCCTCTCTTGATGGCTTCATCAACCACATTTGGCCGGACGTCTAAAGTCACCAGAATCTTGTGGACTGGTGCTTCCAAGCTGCCGATCTGCAGACCGACCGGGTCACCGGCACTGGCGATACTTTCCGGGAAAGCTTCATTCAGTTTAGCTACAATGTCTTTTACTTTAGTCATTTTCCCCACCTAATTCTGTCTCGATCATAGCCAGCAAGTCTTCAACTTCCTTGATCCGGGCCAGGTCTTTTTCCCGGGCCTTGTTGAGGTTAGCCAGGAGCTTTTGATAGTAGGCTTCCTGTCCCTGCCACTTCTTATAGAAAACATCAGTCTTGTTCTTTAAGAGCAAGGGACCAAATTCCTGCTCGCGGACAGTCAATTCGTGAACTTCGCTAGTTAAGCGAGCCTTGATCAATTCATAGATGTGGCCTGCTTCATAGACGATGTCTTCAGCGACTATCTCGTACTTGTTGGCCATCAGCCAGCGGCGGACGGTGTTTTCCCCGATATTGGCTTCAAGGACCAGGGTTGGGTAGAAAACGCCCCGGGAGGCGGCTTCAGAGAGCAGGTTGACCATTAATTTGCCGCCCATGCCGGCGATGACGACCGTATCAATCTGGTCGCTTTCCTTAATGGTTTCTAGGCCTGAACCCAGCCGGGTTTCAATTTGGTCAGAAAGTCCCGCGGCGGCGATGTCCGTTTTCGCGTTCTCTAAGGGGCCAGCCGCAACGTCACTGGCGATAGCGTGGCTGATCTTGCCGCTTTCTACCAGGAGGATCGGCAGGTAGGCGTGGTCGGTGCCGATATCGGCCAGGCGGCTATCTGGATCAACCATTTCGGCAAGTCTATTAAGTCTTAAATTCATTAGTAAAACGCTCCTTTATCCAAAAGTAAATTCTATCATATGCCAGCCAGCAAAAGACAGTTTCTGCAAAAAAATAATCCACGTGATATAATTGTTTGTAGTTTTGTCAGTTTTTGGAATGACAGGAGGAAAAGAGATAGGGAAATGGACCGCACGGAGCCTACAACTTTAACTAATATGTGCATGATCGTGGACAAGGACCGGGTTCTGACGATTGACCGGGAGGACCCGGTTTGGCCAGGCCTGGCTTTCCCGGGCGGCCATATTGAAAAGCATGAGTCATTTCATGACTCAGTCATTCGCGAAGTAAAAGAGGAGACCAACCTGGACATCGTCAGTCCCCGCTTGGTCGGCTTTAAGCAGTTTTTTGACAAGCTGGACCGGCGTTACCTGGTCTTCTTCTACCGGGCCGACCAATTCTCAGGAAGTCTCCGCGCTTCAAGGGAAGGCAAACTGGAATGGGTCAAGATCAGCGACTTGCCTAAGCGGCAGTTAGCCTACAACTTTGACCGGGACCTGGAAGTCTTTTTAAAGAGTGACCTTGATGAGCATGTATTGTTAGACAAGAAGGACTTTTTATATTAATGAGCAAGAAAAAGAAAAATAATAAGAAGAGCAAGCAGATTTGGGGCAGAGTCGTGACGGCACTACTCTTCCTTGTCCTCTTCGCTTTCGTGGGCCTTTATATCAAGAACTACCCGGTTGAAAAGGATATCAAGCTGGTGGCTACCCAGCCCAAGGCCTTGAAGGCCAAGAAGACGATTGCTGAGAAGGATATCTGGGGCTATCCGTTCGCCAAGTGCTACACCAAGAAGATCAAGTACCTGTCCGGCCAGCGCTACGGGAAGACCGATGTCTGCCGGCGGGTCTACCCGAAGAAGTCTTACTTCCATGACGGCTGGGACTTTGGCTGGAGCGAGGTTGGCAACAAAGCCTCAGTATTGGCTGTTCACCCAGGGACGGTTAAGAAAGTTGCCTACTTCACGGGCCTTGGCTGGTACATCTGGGTTGTATCTCCAGACGGCTATGTGGAAGTCTACCAGGAAGGTTTCGCCAACCGGTCAGACATTACGGTTAAGGCAGGACAGAAGGTCAAGCTGGGCGACAAACTGGGCCGGCTGACTGACTCCCACCTGCACTTAGGGATCACCAAGACTAGCGCTGACTACATCAGCAAGCACGGTCACCCATACAAGGACTACTGGCGGGACAACGGCACCTGGTTGAACCCGATGAAGGTGATTACTGACAGCTTGCAGCTGCAAAAGGATGTTAAGGAATACAACGCTATGGCAGCCAGCTACAATGCCAAGGCTACCAGCTACAACGAAAAGCTGGCGGCTAGGAAGAAAAAGCTGAAGGCGGAAGAAAGCAAGCACCCTTACCACTACTTGAAGTCATTTATCAAATAGAGATAGAAAAAAGACGACTGAATTTGATCAGCCGTCTTTTTCGCTTACTATTTATTACTGCCCTTCTCGAGGTCAAGGAGAAGTTTTTTAGCTGCAAGGCCAGCGGCGTAGCCGGTAAGGCTGCCGTCGGCCCCGATGACCCGGTGGCAAGGAATTAAGATCAAGATCGGGTTGCAGTTGTTGGCCAGGCCGATTGCCCGGCTGGCATTCTTGTCGCCGGTCATTTCAGCCAGCTGCTGGTAGCTTCTGGTCTCCCCGTAAGGAATCTGCTGGAGCTTACGCCAGACATTTTGCTGGAAGCTGGTGCCTTCAGGTGAAAGGGGCAGGTCAAATCTTTGTCTTTGGCCGGCAAAGTATTCCTTCAGCTCCCCCATGCAGTCCTTAACCAAGTCGCCGGATGGGTCATCTGGGATAATCCGGTCAGCCGGGACTTGGTCAGTTGCTTGGCCAGTCTTTTTCTCAAGATAATTTGCCGGTTCAACGCAGAGGATGGCGTCTTGGGAAGCGAGAATTCTGAGCGGCCCGATTGGCGTGTCCATAACGGCCCGGGAGATATTTTGGGCAAAAAGCTGCCGGTACTTAGCTGGCGGCATCCCGGACAGCTTGCGGAAGTGGGCATAAAAGCTGGAGTAGTTAGTGTAGTCGGAATCAGCGGCAGCGTCGAAAACGCTGGCTCCGGCCTGCAGGGCTTGCTTAGCGGCAGCGATTCTTACCTGGATTAAGTATTCTGCCGGCTTCATGTCATAGTAACGCTTGAAGACCAGGGACATTTGCTTTCTAGTTACGCCCAGCTCTTTCAGCTGCTGGTTAAGCTCTTGCCGGTCAGTAAAATATTGGTCAAAGACGGCCTTGCTTGCTTTAGCCAGGTCGCAAGTTTGGACTGCCTGCCACATTTCGTTGTCATCCATAGCTCTTCTCCTCGTTGTCAAACAGTAGAAAGTTTTCAAAAAGCACCTTCAGCTATATGAAACTTTAACATATTTAGCCAGTCCTTGCTTCCGAAAAAGGCAGATTCAATTGTTTGGGACGAAAAAAGACGGCTAACAGAAGTCAGTCGTCTTTTACTGTTCTATTGTTCTGTCTGCTTTGCCCTATTCTTGATTTTCAGCAAGCCAGCCTTTGATTCTTCCAAGTCAAGGTTGGTTAAAAACGGGATAGCTTCTTCGATTTGCTCATCAGAGAAGTTCCACCATTCCAGCTTGTTCAGAAAATCGATCGTTTCCTGGTTGAAGCGGTAGCGGATGAGACGGGCCGGGTTACCGGCAACGATAGCGTAATCTGGCACGTCTTTGGCAACAACCGCCCGGCTGCCGATGACGGCGCCATTGCCGATCTTAACGCCTGGCATGATAGTTGCTCCCCGGCCGATCCAGACATCATTGCCGATCACCGTGTCTCCCTTGACCGGTATATCTTTAGCCCGCATGCTGGCTCTTTCGTACCAGTCCTTTTTAACAGCCATAAAGGGGTAAGTTGAAATAGAGTTCATGGAGTGGTTGGCAGCTGGCATAATGAAGCGGACGCCATTGGCAATACTGGTGAAGCTGCCAAAGATCAGCTTAGCCCGGCCTTCCTTATTGTAGAGGACGCAGTCTTCTTCGAAGTCTTCATCTGCCTTCTCCTTTGCATAGTAGGTGTACTTTCCTGCAAAAATATTGCTGCTTTTCACTGTGTCCTTGAGGTAAATCATTTCTGCTTGCTTCATAGCTAGGTCTCCTTTCGTTTATGGCCATTATTATGCGCCAGGAAGGCCCGGAAAGAGAAGCACAGTTTCAGCAAATCTGTTGGATTTTGCAGAAATTTTTTCAGTATTGAAAAAGACGGCTGACCCAAGTCAACCGTCTTTCTGCTGTATTCAATTACTTCTCAATGAATTTAGCCGCTTCCAGGCCAGCGATGCGGCCGGAGTTTACGGCAAAGCCCATAGTGTTGCCCGGCAGGGTAAAGTTGTAGCTGTCAGCGTAGATAGTGTTGGCATCTGATCCCGCGCTGTAGAGGCCTGGGATAGCCTGGTCTTCATCATCCAGGACTTGGCAGTTTTCGTCAATTTTAACGCCGCCAACCGTGCCATAAGCACCGCTGTAGAACTTGCCAACCAGGTAACCGCCTTCCCCGGTCAATTTGTGGAGGTAGTCAGGATTTTTGAAAAATTCCCTGTCCTGGCCATGGTCACAGTAGCTGTTGTAGTCGTCGATAGTCTTTTGCAGTTTATCAGCTGGGATGTTCAGCTTTTCAGCTAATTCGCCGACGCTGTCAGCCGTGATGATGGCCTCATATCCATTCTCTTCTGCCTTCTTGATTACCGGATCCAGCATCTTAAAGCCAGCGGCTGGGTGGACGATGTCCATAATGTCCGGGCCGTTTTCCTGATACTTTTGCAAAATCGCCCGGTCCATGATGACGTAGGCGTAGTGGCCTGGCTGCAAGAACATGGCATTGCCGGAAAAAGTAGTGTTGCCCAGCATCCCTTCATCCATAAAACGGTCACCTTTCTGGTTGATCATTAGGTTTGGCTGACGCAGAACCCCGTCAGCGACCATGTATTCCAGGTTATGCGGCAGGATGTAGATCATTTCAACCGTATCGCCGTATTTTTGAGCACCGGCATCCCACATCATCTTCAAGCCTTCACCATTGATGCCCGGCACGTTGAAGGTAAAGAAGTCCTTGTCCAGGTGGAAGCCCAAGCGGTCTTTCAGCATCTCAGCGTTTGACCCGTAGCCGCCAGTAGCCACCACAACGGCTTTAGCGTGGACGGTGTACTTAGCCGTTTCGCTTTCAGCGATTAAGCCAGTCACCTTGCCTTCTTCAGTCAAAAGCTTTTTGACTGGAGTCTCCAGATAGAACTTAACGCCCAATTCTTCAGCCCGCTTGGTCAAGACCTTGTTCATGGCTGAGGCGCAGCCTGGCCCGATCTTGCCGTCGCCTGGATCGACGATGTGCCAGGTGGCGTTGGATTCCTTGAAGTAGCGGAAAGCCCCGGCGAACTTGACTCCCATGCCTTCCAGCCAGTCGATAGTTGAGGCAGATTGCTTGAAGTAGCGGGCGACCAGGCGGCCGTTAACCCGATAGTGGGTGTATTCCATCTGGTTCTTCAAGGCTTCGGCCACTGAGATTTCATTGAAGTTGGCCTTTTGGATCTTGCTATTGATCCCCAGTGGCCCCATACCCATGTTGGCGGTCCCCCCGGTGATCTTTTCCTTTTCAAAAACCAGGACCTTGACGCCTTGTTCAGCGGCAGATACTGCTGCAGCTAAGCCCGCTGGGCCAGCGGCAACGATGGCCAAGTCAGTGGTCAATTCTTCACTAGTCTTCTCCTGGATTTCCCCGCTGGCTTCCTGCAGGGCCTTTTTGACAGCGGTCATGATGGCATTGGAAGAAACCGTGGCGCCAGATACGGCATCGACATCAGTTGACTGGGTAGCGATGATTTCGCTGGCGATTACGTCGTTGGCCTTAGATTGGTATTCCCCTGCTCCGACTAGGACTTCTACAGCGCTGATCTTCCCGCCAGTGATGGTGGTAGCGACTTTAACCGGGCCGTGCAGGCCTTCTGCTTCAGTTTGGTACTTTCCGTCTTGATATGACATGGTATTTCTCCTTGCTTTCCTTACTTGTTTTCTTTAATCGCTTACATTGTATCGTGAAGAAAGTATAATAGTAATTAAGCAAGGTATCTAAATCATTAGCAAAAGGTAACTATTTTGAGGAGCGAAAAGATGTTTAAAGAGCTGGAAAACGTTGACAATATTGAGATCAGCCATGATTCTTTTATTGAGGTAGATAACGGTAAAAATAGCTCAGACTTTCACTTGGAGTTGGTTGAAATCCTCTCCCCTTGTCACGCGGTCTTAAACAACTTGCCCTGTCAGCTGGCTGCCTATAATATCGTGATCTCAAGGAAGTTTCCGCGGCTGGCATTTTTCAATAAAGAACCTTTTAGTCTTAGACTAGTCAGTCTGGACTTTAAGCGGCAGGTGGTGCTCGACATGCTCACCATGGCCAATAACGGGCTGGTGCATGACATCTTTAAGGACCTGGACCAGGCGGAGAGCTACGTGCACTATACCGGCCTGGACAAGATGATTTGCCATGAGGGGCTGAACTTCTGCCAGCGGATTGCCGAGGCAGGTGAAGACGGCTATTTCGTGGATTATGAATTGTCTCTGGCCTGCGCGGGCTTTCTGACAGAGCTTTCCCGGCACTACCATGCCAGGGTCCGGCTGGATTCCTCGCGCTTCCCCAGCAGCAATGTCCACTATGCCAATCCGATGACCAGGACGGGGATGATCATGAATTATCTGGTGGCTAATATTCAAGACGTGACTTTGGAAAAAATGGCCGCCCACTTCGGCTACCAGCCCAAGTATTTGTCCCGCTTGATCCGGCAGCTTTTTGACCAGACTTTCAGCCAGCTGAAGACAGAGACCCGGGTGTCGATCAGCAAGTCGCTCTTGGAGCTGACGACCAAGAGCATCGAGGAGATCAGCGAGATCGTCGGCTACCCCAGCGTCAGCAACTATTACCGGGCCTTTAAAATGGCCACCGGGCTGACGCCGAGCGAGTACAGGAAGATGTGGCGGGAGGGATGATATAAAGCTGAAAGAAAAATGACCCCGGTATGATTACCGAAGTCATTTTGGTGGTTTGGTCAGTTCTTTTCGGCAGGCCTTCAGTCTCCTTGAAGAATACCTGCATCAAACAATTCTTGAACAGTTTCTGAACTCTTTTCCCTCTTATGGAGAAAGAGCTTTAGATACTCACATAGGTAGGTCACTTGATCATGTTCTAAGTAAACTGTTAAGTGATCTGCTAAGTCAAAACTATAGTATAGTCGAAGGATCAATATTTGATCCTCATGATCAAATGAAATTTCGACTGTGGGATCATCTATTAAAGAAAATTGCTCATATCTTGTTCTGCCTTGGAGAAAAGCCTCAACCTCACTTAGTAGCGTCTCCGGCTCATCATTGTACCATAATGGTTTGACTGAGAAGACTTGACTCTCGTTATGGATAACTTCAATTGAGGAATCAATCCACTCTGAATTGGTATTACGTTTGCCGAGGCAAAAGTAGATCGTAAAGTCATTTGACTGCAACTTCAGATACGGCATGGAAGAGCCCCCTAACTATTTCTATGAAACAGTCGCCAGATTTTGTTTTATTGTATCTAGATCTTCAAACAACCTTGTCAACTTTTTTATACCCAATTAGGATTTAGTTTAAGGAACTGTTCACCCTTACACATAAAATTATACAGTTCCCTAGTTTCAAAGGATAGCTAGATCTTAGCTGTCTTTGATTGCCACAATTCCTTAGCCGGAACGAAAAAACGCGAAATTGGTTTAACCACCATTTATCGAGTTTTTTTGTGCGCTCAAATATCCGAAAGCAATCTTTACTCTACAACCCTGTCCTTGCCTGCTGCCTCTTCTAAAGCCTGCTGCAGGGCTGGGTCAACAGCGTGAAGGTACAAGCCGTGAACTCCCCGGGTTAAAAGAACATTCAGTTCATTTGGCAACAGATCTTCCGCAAAGTTTTCCTTAGTCCCATCCGCGAAAGTACGATATTGGACAGCATCTTTATTGCAGCTCTCTGCAGGGACATGGATGATTTTTCCATCCTTAAGTTTTACAGAGGGTCCAATTTCAACACCAACATAGTTGAGGTCAAAGCCTTGGACTGTGTAGGTTGAACCGATCTCACCAATTGTCACTGGCTGTTGTGCCCACGACAGTTCCTTATAGCTAACGCCATCGTCAGTTCTTCTAGGCTTTCTGACTTGGTAATTCCATGGCATCTTCCAGTCACCTTCACTGACTTGCCAGTATTTAGAGCCATCGTTAGGGCTGCTCTGGCTGGAATATTCCCAGTCGTAAGTTGCAACCATCCGGCTTATGCCATTATTTTGGTCATCGTTCTTTTCTTGGATGGCTTTCTGCATATCTTGGGGCTTCTTGAAGACTTTGATTTCATACTTGCCATCTTCTGGAACCGTGTCAATCAAGCCCTCGTTAATGACATTATTCAGCCATTCAATAGTCTGAGGCTCAGCATCGATCCGCATTTGGTTGTGCAAATGGATAATGTTCTCTTCGCCAATACTGTCTATAAGCTCTTGGAATGAATCGCCTTGCCAAACTTGAGTCTTTGAAAGCACCTGCTTTTTATCATAAATGGCAACAACAATTTTTGCACGCTGGCGAATATCTGTCAGCATGTTTGCCGTATCTGACGTGTAGCCTTGATTCTTCTGGGTTCTAAGCAGGTGTGCTTCATCAACAAATGCTACGTCTACCGGATCATCTGGAGAATAATGGTTTATAAAGCTAGCTGGTTTAAGAACGCTCTTTTCATCCCCGATACCAAGCTTCTTGGCAATCTGCTGGTAAACTTTGAGCTGTTCATCGTGATTGACCATCATTGCCAAAGAGATCTTATTGCCATCTTTACCAGTCAATTTGGCCAGGTCATAATAAACGTTGCTCATCAAGACGGTCTTACCAGCACCGGCATCCCCGGTAACTAAGATAAGCTTGCCAGTCTCATTCTTATCCAAAGCCTCTTGAACGCGCTGAAGAATCAGATCCTTAGCCTTGTTCTGTTCTTGCGTCAACTTATTAAAAGGTGAGGCTTTAAAAATCGCTGAATTTTCAATTTCTTTTCTAGCTGGAAAAAGATACCTGTAGTCTTTCTTTGCTGCTAAAGTATCCCAGATCTTGTTGAAAATCGGCACAAACTCATCTTCTGTGTAATACATCCGCTGAGCGTTTTCACGACGGTTGTTCAAGTGAGAGACTGCATCGACACTACTCAAGTATTGCATCATCCGGTTTTCGATGTCCAGGGTGAGTGACTTGTTGAAGTGTTTGTGACCGATGACAAACATGTGGGCATTATTGGCATTCTTCAAGCCCTGCCAGTCTGTTCTGCGCTCTGCATCCCCATTCAAATGTTCCAGAGTACGCCGCTGAATATCAATGGTTTCTCCGACATAAACGGTATAGTCGTGACGGTACTTGCTCTGCTTGCCCGGTTGGTCAATGATATAGACAGTCGGGTAATCGATCAAATATTCTTGATCTGCCTTATTTGCATATGCTTGACGAATCTCTTCATTAATTTGCTTAGCATTGTCATCGCTATATTGAGTTTCGTAGATTATTGGTTCGTCAACTTTCATATTGCTCCATCCTATCACATTGAATATGTTCTATAGCTTTTACTTTAAGGTGTTTTCGTTAAAAAGGCAATATTGTAGTAAAAAAATCCTTCTGGGGATTTTTCTAGAAAGATTACAGTTAATGCTTAATGCGCGCCATTTTTTTCAATCTATAACGGCCAAAAGGTTAATACCTGTGCTAAGATAAGCGTGTAATCAATTACCCGAGGAGAGATAAATTATGGCAACAATATCAAACGGCATCATTGGTGATGCCAATTTAATAAATCTAAAAGAAATGCCTGTAGAGAAGATCCGGTCAGAATTAACTGTGTTCATGACCCCAGATGAAAAAGTCATCCAAGCATTTAAAACGGTCCGTGACCAGGTAGTCTTCACGAACAAGCGTGTTCTCACCGCTAACGTGCAGGGGCTGACGGGAAAGAAAGTTTCGTACTTCTCTTATCCATATTCGAAGGTTCAGTATTTCGGCGTCGAAACAGCGGGAGTTTTGGACATTGATAGCGAACTGGTTCTCACTTTTAGTAATGGCTCAGTCCTTCAGTTCGATTTTAGATCGGAAGTAAACATAAGAGAAATCTGTGCAATGATTTCTCAGTATTTTTTTATAGAGTTGCCCCTCTAGCTATTCGCAACTGCTAATAAGCGCTACAGATACTTCTCATTTTTCCTATACGTAGCAAATAAAATAGTCCAGTTGATGCAAAGTCAACTGGACTATTATTTTGAATATCTCTACCTGTACATCGTAAGATCGATTTGTAACAAAATTGCTACTTGACTCACTAAAGGAAAACAAGTCCTAATCTTCTTCATAGTAGTAGTCATCCAGCTTGTAAGTTGTTACGGGATGTATCTTCAGTTGGTACTTTTCGATTAAGTCGGTCAGCGCCTGCCCATCAATCAACGTTACAGGCCGATCCCCCTGCACTGCCATAGCTCTTGCTTGAGGCGTAAAATAGCTTGTCGTAATAAAAATTCCATACTCAGCTTTTTGCAGGTACATCGAGCCAATGAAGTCCCTAATCTGAGCTTCTCCAACATTTGCTGAATCATACCGCTTACACTGGATCGCAACTCTACTAGTTCTAAAGTCATCTGATTGGAAATAGCCAAAGCCATCCAAGCCATGATCACCAGAAAGAGCCACTCCAATGCTCTTGTCCATTTTCACGCCCATTTCTGTAACAAGTAAACGAGAAAAACGTTCAAATTTTGCAGGGCTAAACTTCTTAATTGCATTCAGAAGCTCAGTCTTCCAAGCGTCATCAGCCTCATCTTGATCTGCTAATTCATCTGAAGCAGTTTCATCGTCAGTTTGTGCCATGGTTTCATCATTAGAAGGCTTGCTGAGCTCAGTCTTTTTCTTCTGGCTCTTAGCATGTTCTTCCCAGTACTTAGCTACTGCCTCATCTTGTTCTTTAGTCCGATAAGTTGAAAGATCAAAGTTAATTCCTTGTTGGCTTAATTCCACATCTTTGCCACGAGCCAAAGCCTTCACCATTCCAGCAGCATATAAGTTCTTAAAGCCAAAATTGAAGTCAAACATGAATGGACAGTATTCCTTACCACTTTTTGCACTGGTAACCATGCCATAAACATCTTCCTGGGTAAAGCCATCATGCCCGTTGTCAGCGATCAGTCTTCTAATTTCTTTTCGACTGCCGCTGCCACCCATTTCTCTTAGCGCTAAAACAATTGCTTTTTCCGCGCTTCTTCTTTCATATGCCATTTTTACCACTCCAAAATCAAGTTTAATTTTTTGAGTTCATTATACTCTACTCATCGCAATTCTCTTTATCTAAGCAACGTCGCAGTATTCAGCTCATCAAAAAAATCTCCTTAATTAGAGAGAATCAATTTCCCCGCTCCCCCTACATCATCGTCTGCTCAATGTAGTGCGCGATATTCTTCCCGGCGCGGGCATCGCTTGGCGTCTTGGCCACCGTGGTTTTGTAGCGGTCATCGCCAAAGAAGGTCAGCCGGTAGTGCTTGCCGTCCTCCTCGATCCTAAAGCCGAAATCCTGCAGCGCTTTCCGGGTCTTGGCATCCATAATAGTGTAATTCTTCAGTATCCTCTGAATTTCAGCCTTCTTTTTCCGGTAGACGCCTTGATAGTCATTTTTCTCGATCAGATCGGAAAAAACATCACTTCTTCTGCTGCGTTTAGCAACCCGGCGCTCCAGCTCATCAGCCAAAACTGACAGCACCAGCTCCTTGATCTCGCCTGGATAGAGGTCCTCCTCATCCCCCATGACCAAAACCGGCCGCTTGTCCATCTCACCAAACTTGCTGTGCAGGCCCGCGTTTTCCGCCCGCAATGCCTCATTCTCCTGGGTCAAACTGTCAATCCGCTCTTGCAAAGTTTTTAGCTCATCATCAAATTCAGAGTAAACCTGTTCCTTCTCTGTTTCAGCCTGCTCCCGCTCTTCTCGCTGGCTTTCCAGCCGGTCCCTGGAAATCGCGTTCAAGACGCCATCCCAAGTATAGGCCCCATCCACCTGCTGGCAGTTGCAGTAGGTCATCACCGCGTATATCACGTTCTCCAGCATATTTTTCCTCTGCGCCGCGGTATCCTTATACCAAAAACGCTTCGGCTGAACAGCCTTGTTTGGATAGTAGACCCCCACTGCTCCGTAATGCTCATTCAGCTCTTTGCTTGCTTCGTCGTAGTTCGGACTCTCTTGAACCAGCACATGTGCCACGCCCTTGAGCTTGCTGGCCAGCAAATTCACGTCAACTGGATACTGGCCCCGCTTAGTCTTAGACACATACACCACCGGCAGCTGGTAGGATGACTCGCCTTTAATCACTCTCGCCAGTAGTTCGGAGTTATTTTTGTCAATATAAATCGGCTCTCTGGCAACCGGCAGGTCTCCATCAGCTTGCAGATGCCCTTCCTCAATCAAGAAAGTCAAAAAGTGCGGAGTGGAAAATTCCTGGTCCAGGTCATTTGCATCCCCCGTAAAGCTCCGGTCCAGCTGGATGTGCATCTTACCTGCGGCAAAATTCATCACATAATCGCTGTTCCAGATCCGGCCGTTTTCCTCAACTTTTTGATAGCGGATAGCGACTGTATTGCCGTTTCTGTACTCCTCGATCTCCAGCCAATGCCGGTCATCCCCGTACTTGACATTCATCTGCCCGTCCCAGACCAGGCCCGGAATCACGTTCTCCTCGTACTGGCTCTCCTGGTTCCACTTGATCACCAACTGAATGAATTTTTCCTTAGTCAGCGTATCATTAACGTCAAGCATGGTTGAATACAGCAGCATATTTTTGCCCTCCTCTAAAGCAAAGTGAACGGTTACATTTTAATTATAGCCTATCAAACTGGAGTTTGCATCTACTGCATAAAAAACTCTCTCTAAGCAAATAGAGAGAGTTGATTTGTATTGGAGGTGGTTGCTACATCCGCATTTTTGGCAGTTTGCGCGACAGTTGCCGTGCTGCCAACAGCTGCCGGGGTCAAGGCGTCTGCGATAGCGCTTGGCCGGCCTGTTTGCGATAAGGCAATCAAGGCTGCAGGAACGATAGCCAGCTTAACAATCTTTTTGATGTTCTTGTTTTTCCCTCTCTATCTCATCTCGGTTTTGTTTTTCGCGCTCAAAAAATCCTTCCAAGCAGTTTGCTTGAAAGGATTTGGTTAGATTTGCCTCTTTTCTTATTCCCACAAAAACTTCTGCAGGGCCTGGTCCACCTGACTGTTTTCATGCAGCCGGCTGTGCTGGCCGCCCTTGCCAGTGATCTTTACTTCCTTGTAGCTCTTAGCCCTAATTAAAAGATACTTGAGGGATCTTGATGAATTGTTGTAGACGCTGCCGTCTGACTTTTTACCAGTATCGCCGTAAATGTTGAAGACGTCAATCCCCTTTGGATAGACCTGCCGGAGCTTCGTCAGTTCTTGATAAGTCGAATTCATCTTCTTCGGCTTGCCGGACGCGTCAATTGGAGAATTTTTGTCCATGCCAACGATCCCGTTGAAGTGGCCTGCGATATCGACTTGCTTCTTGTTCGTTGGAAAATTCTTTTTGGCAGAATAATCCATGATCATGTAGCTGATCGCCATATTGCCCATGGAGTGGCCGACCAGGTTCATCTTAGAAAAGCCCAGCTTCTTCTGCGCCGCCTTAACTGCCTTGTAGGCATACCATCCATCCTTATGGTAGTCGGGATTCCGGTTATCGGCAAAACCAACTAAAACGACCGGGTTCTTAGGCTTTTTCGCGAACTTGCCCTTGATTTTGACCGACCCATTTTCGTTGACTGTGGCTTCTAAGACTTCATTAGTCTTGCCTGCCTGTTTAGCCGCATTAGCCATATGCTTTTCCGCGTTGATGCTGGACCCGTAGCCATGGAAGAAAAAGGTCACCGTTTCTTTGGCCTGCTCCTTCTTCTCTGCCTTAGTCAGGGGCTTTTGACAAGCCGTCAAAAAAAGCCCGGCGGTTAGCAGGACCGGGATGATTTTGGTCAAAAATTGGCTTCTTGTTTTAGTCTTCATGTTTTTCATCTCTCCAATTTGTTTATTTACTCACGTCTATTCTACCTGGATGATTCTTCACTGACAAATAGTAAGCATAGAAATACCCTGCAAGCATCAGAAGCGTTGTCTGTCATTGCAGGGCACATTATATTCAAAAACTATTGCTAAATCTTTCCGCCATAGACCGGGAAGACGCCGCTGTCTCCGTAATCCTTGATCACTTTAACATTTTTCAAAGTCTCCATATCCTCGTCTGAGATGACAAAGTCCACATCTGCATTGGTCTTCATATGTTCAGGATTTGCCGTCTTTGGCAAAACGACCGTCCCCAGCTGGATGTCATAACGGATGCAGAGCTGAGCTACAGTTAGCCCGTACTTCTTGGCCATTTCGACCAGTTCCGGCTGTTTCATGATTTCGCCGTGACCCATCGGGGAATATGCCTCAACAACGATATCCTTCTTCTGGCAGTAATCGATCAAGTCAAGCGGGCTGTTTGATACGTGACAGAGGATCTGGTTGACCATCGGCTTTACTTCTGCCCAGTCATAAATATTGTCGATATCTTCTTGCAAGAAGTTGGAAATGCCGATGGCCTTGACCTTCCCAGCCTTGTAAGCATCAGTCAGTGCCCGCCAGACTTCCCGGTTTTCCGCGAAATATCTGTTGTCTGACTGGTTGACTTCTTTCCATGGCTGCGGGCTGTGGATGATCATCAAGTCGATGTAGTCCAGTCCCAACTTTTCCAAGCTCTTATCAATTGACGCCGCGGCTGATTCATAGGATTTGTTTTCCGCGGCAACCTTTGAGGTAACAAAAATTTCTTCTCTTGGAATCCCGGCTGTCCGGACCCCTTCGCCGACCCCGCGCTCATTGCCGTAGGCCTGGGCCGTGTCAAAATGCCGGTAGCCGATCTTCACCGCTTCCCGGACTGCTTCTGCTGCCTTGTCATCAGCAATAAACCAAGTACCTAGAGCCATCTGGGGAATCTGCACGCCATTACTTAAAGTCATCATTTTGTCGAACATGAAATCTCTCCTTACATCAATCTGTACCTTAATCCGTCTGTACTTATTATATGTAAGTAATTCTTTCAAGCATAATACTTTTACTGAATGCTTGTATGCATCCTTAGCATAGCTATAAAAAATCCTCCCAGGCAAGCTGGAAGGAAGGATCATAAGGAACTACATAAACATATTTACAAAGATCGGAACGATAAAGTTCATGATCAAACCGATGATGACAACCGCGATAGAGGCCATAGCCCCTTGGACTGAGCCCAATTCAACCCCCTTGGCTGAACCGACCGTGTGCCCGGCTGTCCCCAGACCCAGGCCCAAGCCGATGTCTGACTTGTCCAAGCGGAAGGCCTTGATAAGAATATCCCCGGCCGCGTAGATGATTACCGCGTTCAAGATGCAGGCCAGAGAAGTAATCGCCGCCTGCCCGCCTAAAGAAGTAGTGATCTGGGTGGCAATCGCCAGAGTCGCTGCCTGCGGGAGCATGGCAATCGTCGTTGCCCGGGACAGGCCCAGCAGTTTGGCCACGGCCAGGATGGCAAACATGGCGATAAAGGAGCCGGCGACCAGGGCAAGGATGATTTCCTTCCAGTACTTTTTGACAACGTCATTGCGCTTGTAAAGGGGAATGGCAAAAGCAATCGTGGCTGGCTGCAGGAACCAGTTGATGATATTGCCGCCTGGCAGGAAGTACTTATCGTAAACTGCCGCAGTCGTCATGTGGCCCAGTTTGCCCCAGATGACTAAGAGCAGGATCCCCGTGACTGAGCCGACTAACAGCGGGTGAAAGAGGAAGAAGCCGCCGCTCTTTTTGAAGAGGAACTGGCCAAAAAGAAAGACGGCCAAACTGATAAAAATTCCCGTAAATGGCAGAGCTAAATTTGCAGATAGGGCAGACATGATTTTTCCTCCTTACAGCTTCTGAGCCAGCTCTTCATTGCTGGTCTTAATCGTAGTAATTGACTTCTTGATCTGGCTCCGGTTTTCCTTAACGGCAATGATGGCGTATGCCGCGTAAGTCACGACCACCAGCAAAACGATCGTAGAGAAGGTAATGACCGTGATGACCTGCAAGCCTTCAGCTTGCATGATGTCCAGGTGGGCAGCCAGGGAAATGCCAGCTGGCACGAATAAGAAGCCGATTAGGCCGATAAAGAATTCCGCCAGTTGTTCAACCCACTCCAGCTTAATAATTTTCAGACTCAGCAGGCCGTACAAGAGAATAGTCCCGATGACCGCGGCCGGAACTGAAAAGGCCTTGGGGAAGAAGGCGGACAAGACGCTGGACACAAATAAGATGCCGGCGAAAATTGCAAATTGGACTAAGATTGGCGCGTTTTTCTTTTCCTTATTCATGATGGATACCTCGATTTTTGCTTTTTCTCTTTGTGTTATTTGTATATTTATATTTCTCTTCGTTTGCTTTCGAGTTAATCATACAGTGAAAAGGCTTTCCTGTGCGCTTTTTGTCCTTAAATGCAAAAAAATGAGGGCGAAATGCCCTCACTTGCCTCCGAGATGCCCTACATCCCCAGAGCCTGCTTCATATCGGTCACGAAAGACCGGCTGACCGGCACCTTGTCCTGGTTGCTCATGGTCAGCTCATAGGTATGGTTGAAGCCTGGTTCAACCTTCTTGATTTCATTCAAATTGACCAGAAAAGACCGGTGGACCTTGAGAAAATCCTGGGGATCAAGCAGCTGGCCCATCTTGGTCAAAGTTAGCTTGGCCTGGATCTTCTGGCTTTTAGTCGTGATGACCAGGTCCCCGTTGTTGACCTCCACGTAAAGGATGTCCCGCTTGTTGATCACCCTGGTCTGGTCTTCAAAAGTCACCGACATCCGGGGATTAGCCGCCTGGCTCAGCTGAACGGATCCTGCCGGCTCACTGCTGGCCCAGACCCGCTTGATGGCTTCCTTAACCCGGCTTTCTTCAAAAGGCTTCAGGATATAGTCGACCGCGCTGGCCTCAAAGGCCGACAAGGCATACTGGTCATAAGCCGTGGCAAAAACAATCTTTAAGCGGGGATACTTTTTGGCCAATTGCTTGCCAAAATTGATCCCGTTGCCGTCATCAAGGCGGATATCCAGAAAAATCATCGTGAATTCTTCCGCTGCCAGCTTTTTCCCTGCTTCCTCAATGCTTCCCGCTTCTTCTACCACGCTGACATGGCTGTCCTGTTTGGCTAAATAGGCCAGTTCATCCCGGGCCAAGGGTTCATCATCGACAATAAGAACTTTCATCTTTTATCCCTCTTTAACTGTTAGCGGCAGATAGGCGGTAACCGTCGTCCCTGCCCTACTGCTTGTAAAATTCAGTTGACTGCGTTCATCATATATTTCAATCAGCCGCTGGTTGAGATTCTGCAGGGCCGTCCCGCTGCCGGATTCTGAGCTGACTTCTTCTTTACCCAGTTTAGCCAGGACTTCCGGCTTGATGCCGGTCCCATTATCTTCAACCTGCACCTTGATTCTCTTCCCCACCTGGCTGACACTTAGCCAGACTTCATTGCCCTTCATCCGCCCGTTAAAAGCATGCTTTAAGGCATTCTCAAGCAAGATCTGCAACATGAAAGGCGGCAATAAGACCTGCTCATTAACGCTAATCTCCTGGTGAATCTCATAGCGGTCTGGAAAGCGGCTGAGCTCTAAGGTGAGATAGGCATTCACCTGGTCTAATTCCTGCTGGAGGGTGATCTGGGTTTCCCTGACCCCAAGCAGGTTGGACCGGAAATAAAGGCTGAGCTGGATCAAAAGTTCCCGGGCTTTATCACTGTCTTTTCTGATCATGGCCACAATGGTATTAATGGCATTGAAGAAAAAGTGGGGGTTGACCTGGGCCTGGAGGGCCTTGATTTCGGCTTCTCTCACCAGCTTGGCTTGGTTTTCCGCCTGGCCCAGGGCAATCTGGCTGGAAAAAATCTTTTCCAAACCGCTGGCCAGCTGGATTTCAACCGGAGTCAGCTCCCAGCTTTTGACATAGTACATCTTCAAAGTCCCCACCACCTTGTCATTGACCCTTAATGGGACAACCACCGCGGCTTGCAAGGGACAGTCAGGGTTGGAGCAGCCGATTTGCTCTTCACTGTGAGCAATTTGCACCTCACCGGTCTTGATCGCTTTTTCCGACAGATGGGTCACCATCTTCTTGGTCGGCACATGGTGGTCACTGCCCGCCCCTACATGGGCCAGGATTTCATTCTGGGTGGTCAGGCTGATGGCATCAAAATTGGTATAGCGCTTGATAATCCGGGCGACTTCTTGGGCTGATTCGAAATTAAGGCCAGTTCTGAAATATGGCAGGGTCTTGTCAGCCAGGTCTAAAACCGCCTGGGTCTGCACCGCCCGTGTCTCCTGCTCTTGCTTGATATAAGTCGAGATGACAGAGAGGAAGACGTAAGTTCCCAGGGAATTGACGATAACCATTGGCCCGGCGATAAAGCGGACTAGGGACCAGCCAGCATCAGAGAAGAGCAAGATAAAGACCATTTGAATGACTTCCATGACGATGCCGACAGCAAAACCCTGCCAAGGAGTCAGCAAGGCTGGCCGGCTGAAGTCGCGGTCTTCACCCCGGTAGGCCAGGCCAGACAGGATGCCGATCAAGACTGAACTGGCGATATAGAAACTGGAATTGACGCTGCCCTGGAGGACCCGGTGCAAGCCGGCAACTAAACCAACCGCCGCTCCCACCCAGGGCCCGCCGGTAATCCCGGCTGAAGAAACTGCCAGGACCCGGGCATTGGCAACTGAAGAAGTCGGTGACAACTTGGTCAAAATGATCGTCGACTGCACGTGATTCTGCCGGTCGATTTCAATCCCGGTCAAGTTGGCTAAAATGGTGAACAAGGAAAAGATCACGAACAACTGGACCTTGGCAGAAATCGTCTGGTGGAAAAGCAGGCGGCGGAAGGGCTTAACGTTGACCAGCAGAAAGGCCAGCAGGACAACCATCCCAACCCTTTCAGTGATCAGCAGGGATAAACTCCACATTATTCTTCCTCCCTTATAGCAAATCTGGTAGATTGCTTTTATTGTACCTTAAAAATAATGTAAGCGGTGACTTAGATGATATTTTTAAGTAGATAAAGAGAAAAGATATTTACTTTTTTAAAAGGAAAGTGGCTGGCCAGCAAAAAATCCTCCCAAATATCTTGGAAGGATTATTGTCATCATATTGTGTAATTTTTACTCACCCAAGTGCCCGTCAAACCAGTTTTGGATTTCCTGCAACCGGCTCAAGCGGTTCTTTGGCCGCCCGCTTCTGGACAGTTCGTGGTTTTCTCCGTGGAAGACCACCATCCGGCTTTCCACGCCGTGAGACAGAAGTGCATGGAACATCTGCATCCCTTCTTCAACCGGGCAGCGGTAATCCTCATCTGAATTAAGGAAAAGAGTCGGTGTCTTCACATTTTTGACGTACTTCAGTGGTGAATGCAACCAAACCTTTTCCGGATTATCATCTTCACTTGCCCCCACCTGGTCAACGCAGAATTCTGGGGCGATGTCAGACATGTGCTCAAAGCTGAGCCAGTTGGAGATGGACCGCTGGGAAGCTGCCGCCTTGAAGCGGTCAGTGTGGCCAATCACCCAGTTGGTCATAAAGCCGCCGTAAGAGCCCCCAGTGATGCCTAAACGGGTCTGGTCGATATCTGGATAAGCCGCCAAAACCGCGTCAGTAAACTTCATCAAGTCCTCGTAGTCAACCGTCCCGTAGCGGCCACGCAGGTCCCCGTACTGGTTCCCCTGCCCGTTTGACCCATGGATGTTGCAGAAGAAGACGAAGTAGCCGGCTCCAGCCCAAACCTGCATCTCATGGAAGAAGGCCTTGCTGTAAGTGGCGCGGGGGCCGCCGTGAACGTCCAGGATCGCCGGATATTTTTTGCCCGCCTGGTAGTCTTTTGGCAAAAGCACCCAGCCGTGCTGGATCCCGTCTTCAACTGATTCGTATTCCACTTCATTGACCTTGGCTACGTACTTGCCGGCTAAGGCTTGGTCGTTGTAGCTAGACAATTTTTCTACCTGGCCATTTTTAACCTGGTAGAATTCCAAAAGTTCGTTAGCAAAGGCTGCTTCCAGGAAAAATTCGTCTTCACCCGTCAAGTGGAAGCCCTTGATGATACCGTCCGTGACAAAAAACGGCTTGACTTCCTGCCCGTCAAAAACGTAGATTTCATCGTGGTCAACGATAGTGGTCACAAAGTAGAACTTATCGCCATAGACGTCAAAGGCATTGCCGCCGATCACCCCGCAGTCCCCCGCAATCGCGCTCTGGCCGGAATTGTCGAAGTGGGCTGCTAATTCCGGGCCATCTTCCGTCAGCCGGTAGAATTCCGGATTTTCGTTTAAGCCCGTCTTTTTATGGGTGTTGGCGAAGCAGTAGACTTGTCCCTTCAAGGCGAAAATTGCTGAAACTTCGGCCTTGCCTGCTGGTAAAAGGAGCTTAGCATCACCTGTACTTGGATCGACTTCATAGACCGCCCCGTCAAATGGCCGCCGGGTCTGGTAGCTGACGCCCACTACATAGACTTTTTCCTTTGCTACAAAGGTCTCCATGACCGTGAAGTTTGGGTTGTCTTTAAAAAGTTGAGTCAGCTTTTCTTCTGCCAAGTCCCAGACGTAGAGGCGGTCGCGGAGCTTATTGATGTAGCCCTGGCCGTTGAAGTAGTATGGCAGTTCATCCAGGACCTGGTAATCGGTGGACTTTTTCTCAGCTAAATCCACCCGTCTGCTTAAAAGCAGGTAACGGTCAGCAACGGAATTGATTACCTGGTAGCCGGCTTCTTTGAAAGCAGCGACTTTTGCTGGACTGGCCTGGTCAAGTTCCTGCTTGTAGAGCAAGCTGCTGCCTTTGCCCTCTTGGGCGGTGTAGTAGACACTGTTATTCACCAAGGCATAGCTCTTCTCTTGTCCCAAAGTCGTCAAGCGCTTGAGCTCGCCATTTTCAAAGACATCCAGCCAGTTCCAGTAGCCTTCTCCATCGGCTTTGGCCTTGTTTCTGGCCAGTACTGCCCTTTGACCGTTTGCTTGCAAGTTGCCCAGGCTGACGACTTGATACAAATCTTCTGCTTTAACTGCTTCCATTGTTCTTTTTCCTCCTGCATCTTGTATTTAGGTGACTTCATTATAGCAAAGTTAAAGGATTAAATTCTATTTAATTCTTTATCAGGATTTTTTGTAATAAAACTGATTTTTCTGCCAAAATTGACCATATCGGCTATAATTTGGTTAACGCTTACAAGCGAAAGGAGAAAAAACATGACACTTGATAGAAAAATTTTACAAGCTGTTGAAGAGATGCGGACTGGATCCAAGATGCACGACGACAAGCGCGATGAAGGCTTGCCAACCGAAATTCCAGAAGTTGAAAGAATCAATGACTTAAGCTACGGGCCAGACCCAAAGTGGAACTTACTGGACATTTACTTGCCTAAGAAGCGGACTGGCAAGGTCCCAGTCATCATCAGCATTCACGGCGGCGGCTGGGTTTACGGGACTAAGGAAACCTACCAGTTCTACGGGCTGGGCCTGGCTAAAGAAGGCTTCGCCTTTGTCAACTTCAACTACCGCCTGGCTCCAGACGTCCAGTTCCCTGGCGAAATGGATGACGTGAACCGTTTAATGCACTGGGTAGCTGAACATGGGGCTGAATATGACCTGGACACGGACAATGTCTTCTTAGTTGGCGACTCAGCCGGCGGGCAGATGGAAGAGCAGTACCTAACCATCTTAACCAATGACAAGTTCCGCCAGCTTTTTGGCTACGAATTGCCTAAATTGACGGTGAGAGCAGCCGCGCTTAACTGCGGTGCCTACTTCATGCTCACCCCGGGCTTTACTGATGACGTGCCAAGCGCCTACTTTACCCCAGAAGCAGTCAGCGGCAAGGAAGAGATGCTGAACACAGAAAAGTATCTGACGCAAAACTTGCCGCCACTCTTTATCATGACGGCTAACCAGGACTTCCTGCACGATTCTGCTGTCCGCTTGGACGGCTACCTTTTGGCCAAGGAGATCCCGCATGAACTCCACATCTACGGGGATATGGAGAACCCGCGCGGCCACGTCTTCCACTGCAATCAAAGAGACGACATCGCCAAGCAGTGCAACCTGGATGAACTGAACTTCTTCAGAAAGTACTTAAAGAAGTAACTACAACAAATAAACGCGCCCTTGTAAAAGGACGCGTTTTCGTTTCGTTTGTTATTTTTGCTCTGGCCGCGGGCCCAGGATGACGTAGTAGATCTCACCAAAGTAGGGATTTTTGACCATATGGGCCACGGCATGCACGTAGATCCGCTTGTGGGTCTCTTTGGTGATGACATGGTAGTCCATATGAGCCACTGCATCATCGCTGTCCCTCACTTGCTGGTCACAGCTCTCTACAGCTTCAGCATAATCCTCCGGGGCAATCAAACCCTTGACCTCCTGGCCAACATATTCAGTAAATTCTTCCATGCTGGAGCATTCCATGATCTTGAGCAATTCCCTGTTAGCAAAAAGGATCTTCCCATCATCAGCCCGGTAGATGAAGAAGGCACCAGGCAGGTTGACTGCTAAGTCGCGCAGATTAAAGCCCAGTTGCGCCCGTCCTTCCTTGACCATATCCGGGTGGTAAGCCGCCATCGTTCCCTTCCCGGTCATTTTCACGGCATAGAGGGCCGCATCAGCCTTGTTCAAGAGTTCTTCCCGGCTTGCCCCCTGGTCCGGGTAAGCGGCGAAACCCAGGGAGATCGTATAAGGATAGTCTTTGCCTTGGTAGCTGAAAGTCAACTTTTGCCGGAAGAGCTTTTTAAAAACCGCCCGTCCCTCGGTCATTGTCGTCCGCTTCAAAAAGACGGCAAATTCATCCCCGCCGTTGCGGCAGGCCTTGCCCAGCTGGCCGAAATTGTCTTCCAGGACTTTGGCAAAAGTCTTCAGCGCCGCGTCACCTGCATCATGGCCATAGAGGTCATTGATGTACTTGAAGTCATCGATGTCGATCAAGGCAACAACTGAAGGCTCTCCTTTATGTTTTTCCAGATATTTGCTTACATCCCGGTCAAAGGCCTGCCGGCTCATGAGGCCGGTCAGATAGTCCGTGTCAACCAGCCGGGAAAGCCTTCTCCCCCGCTCAAGGTAATTGAGCAAAAGAGCAGCCAGGACGGTACTGATGATCACGCTAACGATCCCAGAGAAGATCCCCGACTTGACCTCCTGTGGCATCTGCCCAGCATCCTTTCTGGCAGCTTCCAGTTTCCAGCTGCATCCCCCCAAGCGGAAGGTCACTTTTGCCTGGGCCTGGCCCTTTAAGTTGGCATTAAGAGTGTGATAGCCAGGATCCGTAATATTAGTTTTAGACAAGCGGTAATCATAGCCCAGCTGGTCTAGTTTCTGGAATGTCGGCTTAAACAGGTTCTTTCTCTTGATCACAGCTACCGCGTAACCCCAGAACTTGTCTTTAATGAAAATCGGCTTGCAGACAACCAGGGTGTTCTTGTCTTTCCCCGTCTTGATCGGCCCAACGATTCCGTTGATCCGCTCCTTCCGGCAGTATTCAAAAATTTCCCTGCTTTCCGGATCATGCAAAAGGCTGGATTGGCCCACTTCAGTTGCTTTTTTATGATAGACAATGATGGCCTGAGAGCCATGGATCAGCTGCAAAGAGTAAATATCCGGGTACTTCTTCAGCATGTACTTGGCTGTCTCAGCAAAATTGGTCACGTCACCGCTGTTGCCAACAGTGCCGGATTCTATGCTTTCCGTAACATTCTGCGCTTCTTCCAGCTCTTTTTTAAAATAGTCGCTGGCTAGCTGGGTATTCAGTTCGGTCTGCGCCTGGTGACGCTCGTTGAGGTTCTGCCAGTCACGCTTGACAATAAACGCGATGGCTAAAGAGCTGCTCAGGAAAACAAACAGGAGCACAAAAAGCCTTATCCACCATCTCTTCTTCATTACGCGCAACACATCCTATATCCATAAGTCTTTTATTCTACATGAACCATTATTATCCTAAAAATTTGTTTTGACAACTGGATTCTGCTTTTTCTATCATAATTTGCTATTTATTTTATTGATTTATCTAATTTCCAGATTAATTGTTCTATTTTTGACTTTTTCTAAGCCCCCAGCCGTAACTTGGTAAAGGCCTGTGGTGACCTTTTCCTGGAAGGCCTGCTTGGTTAAAGCAGTAAAGGTCTGGTGCTTGACTGGCAAGACGACATAGTCGTAGCGGTAAACATAGTTTTTGAAATCTTCCGCCGACATATCGAAGGCTTCCCGGGCTGTCACCTGGTCTGAAAAGAACCAGTCTCTTCCTAGGTAGTAGTCGTAGTCATCATCCACATTGCCTGCTTCAGCATCAACCAAAAGGATCTTCTTGTGGTTTAACTGCGTTTCTTCTTTTGCTACCTTGGCCAGCTTGACCGGGAGCTCCTTTTTAGCCATGCGGGTGTTATAGGCTAAGCCGTTGGTCTCTGACAGCATGGAGATAACGGAAAAGACCAAGAGAACTAGGGACGACATTTGATAGAGATTTTTAGAAAAAATCGACTTATATGACTTAAAGTCCCGCTTCTCGATATTCTGCTCAACATAGCAGCGGTCGATCACGACCGCGGTCAAGGCGCCCATGGATAAGATGGCGATAATAATCACCGTTGACATGTAGCGCTCAAAGCCGTTAAGGCTCATGGCTTCTTTTTTCGTCATGGTCATAGCGTAAGTCCCATACAAGGACAGGTAGAAAAGGCCGATCATAACATCCAGGCCAAACACCGTCCGCATGATTGGTTGCTTTTTCTTAAGAATCAAGTTAACCACGATAAAAAGGAGCAAGCCATAGACATTAATTAAGACCCATTCTCTAGTCGACATGGTCTTCCAAGACAAAAGGTGATGCAAGATCCGGTTTCCTAAGGCAATTAGGTCGCCCTGGCTTTGTCCGGCCAGGGCGTTTTCATAGTGCTGGGTGTTGATGGCATGATTGCCGGCATTGGGAAAGACGGCCTTAACGTGATGCTGCCAGGTCCAAAATGGCAAAAAAGCAATTCCCGTCCCGGCAAAGTCAGCCAAGCGCCAAAGCCATTTTTTCTTCAAGGCCAATAGGTAGACTAGGAGAACCAGGACGAAGAAGGAGCCGGAATTCTTGATCAAGAGCAGGCTTGAAGCCATCAGGAAAAAGAAGGCCAGCTGCAAAAGCAGCTTTTGCCGCAAGGCCCAGATCCCGGCTAAAGCACCCGCCGTAAAGACGGCTAAAAGATAGTCAACCAGGAGGTTGTTAGTTCTGATCGAAATATTGGCCATCATGCTGAAGCCGATAGCGATGCAGATCACCAGCTGGTTAAGGCGGCGGCGCTGGTCGGGCAAGACGGCAAATAGACCGCCGATGGCTGACCAGATAAGGAAGAACTGGCCCAAAAGCATGGTCCCGCTACTATAGCCTAAAAAGCGGACCACATAAGCAATGAAAAGGCTGCTGCCCGGCAGGTAGCTGGTAAAGGTGATCAATTTTTGCCCAGCATCCGGCAGGTGGCCGGTGAAGTGGAGGTACTTAACCATGACAGCCCAATGGGAATAATTGTCATAGTGAACCAGGGGGCTTTTTAAGAGCTGGATGGCAAAAAGGATTCCGGCAAACAGCATCCAGAAGTCATAAAGGTGGACCCGTTCGTCAGCAAAATTTGGCTGCCATTTCTTTGTGATGACTAATCCCCAGCGGACCAGCTGGCAGATTACCCCTGTCGTCAGTAAGATCCAGTAGCCCGCCTCTAATTGGCCCAGCATGGCAAAAATATAAAGGAGGTTGATCAAGCCGGCGGAAGCGACCAGCCATTTAATTTGCCGGGGGAAGCCGGCAATTTCTGCCAAATTGGCAAAGCCCCAGTAAGACAGGGCAAAAAGAACCGTCAATACTGCTTGCATCTTAACCCTCCCCTTGTCTGGTAAAGCGGCGGCGCAAGTGCCATTCGATTTTTTCCAGCCGCTTTCTGGCATTCATGCCCAGAATATCAAAAGGCGTCATCCAGCGGTCATACTCTTCTGGAACGGCCTGGTTGTGCTGGTCATAGACCAGGTGAAGCCAGCCTGGCAAACTAGTATCAGCAGGCGTTGCTGTTGCGGCATAGCGGCCCTCATCATCAATCTTGCGGACGATGGTCAAGTCAAATTCCAGCGTCTGGTCCTGGGGACGGAAGTTGCGCTCTTTGATTAATTCATCACTTAAGAGCAGTTTTCCCGTCAATTTTTGCCCAGCTTTAAGAACTTGTGCATTCTTGTCTTTTAGCTGGAAAGACAGGCCGGTGTCCGAGATGTCGATGGTCTCCATTTCACCTACTCCCTTGATCATACCGGTAATTTTTCGCGGAAAGCGGGTCTGCTGGCGGAAAACCTGCCGGCCCATGGCGATAAAGACGGCAAAGGACAGGTTGATCCAGTGCATCAAGAGCCAGAAAGTAATAACCGCCCCGTAGAGGATTTCTGACCCCCACTTGCCATAGTTAAACTTGATGATAGCATATGTAGTCAAAAGCCACATGGCCAAATGCGGCAAGAGGTAGACCCGGTCCAGCCAGTTGCGCTGGTAGCTTTTCTGGGTCACCTGGAAGCTGTGTTTTTTGATATGCAGGGTCTGTAGGATGACCGGCAGGAAAAGATAAGGGGCAAAAAAGGTTTCCTGCACTTCCCCCCAGCGCTCGTTCCTGATCCGGGAAGAAGAATCTCCTAAGACGACATGCAAAAGAGCATAGCCCGGCGCCCACATCAGCATCAAAAGCCAGAAGTTGGTATCAACCACCTGGATTTTCCAAACCGCAAAGAGGATTGGTGCCGCGATATAGATCAAACGTCTGAAGAAGGACCACCAGTAAAAGTAGGCATTGGCTAAAATCACCTTGTGGGTCCAGGCAATTTTGGGATTAAGGAAGATGTGGAGGTTGCGGCAAGACTGGATCACGCCCCGCCCCCACCGGCTCCGCTGCTTGATGACCCCTTTTAAGTCTAAAGGAGTCGTGCCGGCTGACTGGGGCTCAGTCGTTGAAAAGCTAGAATAGCCGGCAATGTTGACCCGGGCACCCAGTTCAAAGTCTTCAGTCAAAGTTTTGGTTGGAAAACCGCCAACTCTGTCAACTGCCTGGCGCAGAAACAGGGCGTTTGACCCGGTAAAGATGGTGTAGCCATGCTGGCCATAGAGAACGTTAACGTCTCTTGAGAAAAAGTCCTGCTCATTAGCTACGATTCTTTCAGAGAAAAGATTGTACTGGAAGATATCATTTTCATAAAAACTCTGCGGGGTTTGTACATAGCCAAGTGGCTGGGTGTGGTCTGGGTCATTTTTATAATCCAGCCAGTTCTGCTGAAAATACGGCACGGTCTCTTGCAAAAAGTTGGTATAAGGGATCATGTCGCTGTCAAAGTCAACAAACAAAGGAGAGGTCAACAGGCTTAGGGCATGGTTCAAGTTGCCGGATTTAGCCTCATGGTTGTTTTCCAGGCCAATATAGCCTACTCCACACTGGTCAGCCAGGTCCTTGATTTCTGGCCGGTTGCCGTCATCACAGATGTAGATGTGCAGCTTGTCTTTGGGGTAGTTCATGTAGGTCGCCCCATTGACCGTTTTTTCCAAAAGATCCCGGTCTTCATTATGAGTGGCGATCAAAACATCGACATCCGGCACCTGCCAAGTGTCCAACACATGATGAAGGTCCATCTCTAAATTTTTCTTGGGCGGCAGCATGCGGAAAATGATGGTGATATAAGCCGTCAAATTGGAGATAACTTCGCAGATCCAGAGAATGATGGCATACAAAAGTACCCAGAAGCTTTGCTCCCAAGGGATAGTCCAGCCAATCCGCCAGATCAGGTAGATGGCAGATAATATGATAGCGAGACAGTACAGGAATTTTTTCCAGCGGCTAATTGCCATTGAAGATCCACCTCTTTTGCACTTGATAAGAGAAGACAAACAAGACCAGGTCAACTAAAACCTTGAGGACGGTTTCCAGGTTGAGGCTGGCGGAAAAAAGCATCACCAGCATCCCTGTCAAAGCCGCGGCTAAGCCGGCTTGCACGATGGCCAGGCCAATATATTTAAGAACCGTGTGCTGGCCGGCCTTGGCAAAGACCAGGTGCCGGTTTAACAGATAGTTGTAGCTACCTGAGATAAGGCGGGCAGACAAAACTGCCCAGAAGGCCTGGCGGTTGGCCGGGAAAAGAAAGCGGGCCAGGAGGACGAATGCCGCGAGGTCAATAGCAGCTGAACTGAGGCTGCTGATGGCGAATTTGGCAAAACGCCAGTAGATCTTGAAAGAATCCCGCAAAACATGGAAGTGAGAAGTCGGATTTCCTTCTTCATAAACCGTGCTGATCGTCACCTGCTTGATAGCCAAGCCATTGTCTTTGGCGGCTAAAAGCATGTCGAATTCAAAGGCATAGTCGTTCGCCAGAAAATCCAGGCACTTTTTGGCATAGCTGACTGGAATCACCCGCAGACCTGTCTGGGTATCCTGGAAGTCACTGCCAGTGGTCTTTTTGACCAAAAAGCTGGTTAATTGGTTACCGAAGCGGCTCCGCCAAGGGACATCCTGGTCAAAGCTTCTTACCCCTAAGACCAGTTCATCTGGCGCAAAGGCGGCCAGACACTTCTTTAGGTCCGCTACCTTGTGCTGGCCATCGGCATCCAAAGTAGCAATTCCGACAACTTCTGGAAGATTATTAATAATGTAGGCAAAGCCTGTCTTCAAGGCCCCACCCTTGCCCTTGTTTTGGGCATGGTGCAGAATGACCAGCTGACTGTACTTTGCATGCAACTGGTCAAAGATAGTTTGTTCCTTGGTCCCGTCATCAACGATGATCAAAGGCAGGTCTTTTAAGTTCTGCTCTCCTTCAATTTCAGCAACCAAGCTTAACAAGTGCCTGTCCGGTTCATAGGCCGGAATCAAAATCGCAATTTTATTATTCAAAGCAACCTCATTTTTCTTTATCCTAATATTTGTACTATTTCCTGTCCGTAGATAGGCCTGTAACTTATTAAGCTTACGACTATTGATATAATCTATACAAATAGTTTTTTACAAATAAGGTATTATATTATACTTATTTTTGTTGTTTCTCGTTTCACTCTGCTGGTTCAGTTTAAAGCGCTGATTTCGTAAGCGCAGCCAAGCAATCAAATATCATTAGAATCATAAAAAGCATCAGTAAACTACAATTTTTCGAATAAAAAAAGGCTGTTATTATTTTTCCACGCAAAAAAGCAGCTTCCCGAAGGAAACTGCTTTTAGCCAATCTATTCTTTTTTACTAGTCGACGAACTTAACGGCCGTACCATAAGCAACGACTGATTGCATGTCGCCAGCGATTGAGCCGGAGTCAAAGCGCATCATGACCACGGCGTCCGCACCAAGCTTGCCTGCTTCTTCACGCAAACGGTCCAGGGCAACTTCTCTAGAAGTCGTCAGCATCTTGGTGTAGGCCTTGATTTCCCCGCCGATCATGCTCTTGAGGCCGGCCCCAAAGTCAGACGCGAAATTCTTTGACTGGGTGGTTACCCCAAAGACTTCACCGATCACTTCATACTTGCGGCCTGGGATGTTTTCCGTCGTCACTACCAACAATTTGTTTTCCATTTCGATTACCTCTTTATTCTTTAAACGTTTCCTAGATTGTAGCACAAGGGAAAATTTTGGAAAGAGTTTTTCTATACTTGTTGTGACATTATAAAGCAATGAAAAAAGCCGCCAGATGGCGGCTTTTTTGCTAATGTATTGCTAATTAAGCGTTAGCATTTTGCTTTGCTTCTTCTTGTTCCTTCTTGTAAGTCTTGAGGTCGAAGCGCTTCATGAATGGGTACCAGATTACGAAAGCAACAATCGCGCAGACGATCGCTACGACAGCACCTCTCCATGACAAGGTAGCCAGGTAGCCGCCAAGGCCGATTGGAGTTGGCCATGGCTGTTGAACCTTAATATCTGGCATAAAACCGATCGCGTGGAAAATGTAAGCTACGATAGCAGAAGCCATTGGCGCGCCGATGAACGGTACAAAGAGGTTAACATTGTAAACTACTGGCAGACCAAACAAGAATGGTTCATTGATGTTGAACAAGGCTGGAACTGCTTCAACCTTACCGATTTCACGAAGCTGGGCTGACTTTGCCCGGCCAGCCATCCACCAGGCGATCAGGAGGGTTGAACCTGAACCACCAAGGATGATGAAGGCGTTCATTGGGTCACCAGCAAAGAAGTTGTGAGCACCCTTAACGTTGGCCGCAAGGTTGGCCAAAGCGATTGGAGTGTAGAATGAGCTCATGATGTTGGCACCGTGGATCCCGAACCACCAGAGGAAGTGGATGAAGAAGACGATGATCAACACGCCCCACCAAGTACCGGCAATGTTGCCGACGAATGAGAATGGCACATACATAACCTTGAAGATGTCAGTGCCCATCAAGACAAGGATTAAGTTGATAGTTGCTACTACAAAGGCAACGCAGAAGCCTGGAATCAATGAACTGAATGAGTTGGAAACACCAGCTGGAACGACGTCCGGCATCTTGATCTGCCAGTTGTGCTTAACAGTAAAGCGGTAGATCTGAACTGTTGCCCAGCCGATCACGATCGCCGTGAACAGACCGGTCGTCCCGATTCTGGTCACACCAGAACCTGAAACTTGAATACCGCCACCGATGATGTTGTCTGCCTTCAATGATTGCACGAACTGAATTGACCCGTTCTTGTAAACCATTTCTGGAACAGTGATGAACATTGCCATCAGCATCATGAACAAGGCATTAAGCGGCACGATGTTAATCTTTTCTTCTTGCTGGTAGATCTTGGCGTATGAGTAGGTAAACTGCCCGCCGAAGATCAATGACAAGATACCCATGTTGGCGTTATAAACGACCGTGAACATGTTTGAGAACTTGCCAAGCGTGTGCGCGTACAGACTAGCGAAGCCCGGAATCGGAAAGGCTTGCGGCAGAACCGTCAGGATCAAGAAGATCGCCCCGACGATCGTAAATGGAATTACCGCATAACCGGAATCAATGATCGATCTAACAAAACGTGAACCAGCAAACTTCCCAATGCCAGTCGCGAGTTTATCTCTGAATGAACTTTGTGATTCAGACATGATATTTTCCCCTATTTTTTCTCTTTAATAACTTTCGATAACTCTTTTTGCCTCATAAAAAGCGGCTACTCCTGGTCCAAAGCCCGGCTCTTTTCCGCGTTGCGGATCAGCGGCAAATATTTGTCTCTCCCCAGGCAAATATTGTGGATCCTTACTAAAGCAGCCAAAGCGGCTGCCATCCCGAGCAGCAGGATGCAAAGCAAGGCCAGAGCGTCACTCTTATTTGTTGCAAAAGGATAGATCATACTCTTTAAAGGCGTGAACAAGCATACGGTCAGCAGCAAGTTGAGAACCAGCTGAAAAATAAGGTATTGCCGGGTTCTCGGCACATCAGCCTGCTTATTATGCAGCTTGCTCAGCTGTTCAATCACGCTGACCGTGCACCACACGGCAGCTACTGCCGCCAAGATCATTCCCAGCTGGCTGTTAACAGAATAGCTCACCAGCAGCCAGAAGAAGTTGGCGAAAAAGAAAGCGATGATGAAGTAGCGGACCATCATATAGCGGGCAAAGTAGGCGTAACGAACCCGGTCATCATGCCGTCTGTCCACGTAAGTCCGGCTTTGCTGCTTAGTTTTTGCAGACATGCTTGCTCACCTCCCCCGCGCTTACGCTTCGGTCTTCAAACTGCCGCTGGCGTAAAGCTTTTCATACAAGTCAACCATTTCCCCCGCCAAGTCACGGAAGGTGATGGCGTTCATCAAGTGGTCCTGAGAGTGGACAACCAAAAGAGTCACATGGGTGTGCTGGCCTTGGGCTTCCTTGGTCAACATATCCGTTTGTGAGTTGTGGGCGTCAAGCAGGGACTTGTCTGCTTCTTCCAGTTTTTCTCTTGCTTCCTTGATCTTGCCAACCTTGGCCAGGCGGATAGCTTCAAAAGCCAGGCTCTTGGCATTGCCGCCGTTGGCAATGAGGCCCATCGCCGCCATCAAGGTTGCTTCTTCCCGGCTTTGCTGATTTTCAGCTGCCTGCTTCAAGGTTTCTGCTGTATCTTTTAATTCAGCCATTTTTAACTTACCTTATTTCTAGTTTTACTCATCATCACATGCCCTAAGCAGCTCTCCCTTTCTGCTAAGGACTTTAAATCTTGCTATTCAGCCATCAAGCCGTCAGCAAATTCCAGAACCTTCTTGCCGTTCATCATCCCATAGTCCTGCATTGGGATTACGCCCATAGGAATGCCAGTGCCTTCCAGCTTCTTTTCAAAGTCAGCCTTCATGTAGCCAACTTGCGGCCCAAGCAATACGCAGTTGATTTCTTGGTTGGCCAGCTTGTTGTCGGCTTCTGATGCCGGGCAGGCAAAGATTTCGTAGTCCTTGCCTTGGGCCTTGGCAGCTTCTTGCATCTTCTTAACGAGCAGGCTGGTGCTCATCCCAGCCGCGCAGTTCAACATAATGGTTTTGGTAGCCATAATTATTTCCTCCTAGACTTTTCTTGTGTTGTTTGTTGACGCTTACAGTGTATATCGTTTTCAATTGAAAGTAAACCACTTTCATTACATTTTTATTCTTACACCCTTGAAGAAAATGCCGAAAAGCGGCGGTATACCGGACTTTTTACGGAATGAACTTTTAAAAAAATATTTTAAAAAATATATCTTTTAATTTCAGAAAATAAGGCTTTTGTCCTAATAAAAACAAGTTTTGCTGAAACAATTGCGATATTATTGCTGTGCTAAGCTTATTTTCTTATTTCCACAAGTTTTAGTCCTATGTTTTTTTCTAAAAAAATGGTTCAGTATAAATTCTTGTGTAAATAGAAAATAGGCAATAAAAAAAGAAGGGTTGTCCCTTACAATGTTAATAACGACAAAAACACAGGGGGCCCTTCTTACTATGAATTATACAGAAC